>Ga0302319_10000065_pt1 | contig 188259 bp, 147 predicted proteins | sample Bog_T0_2_FD_203319 | JGI IMG/M metagenome (GOLD analysis project Ga0302319, IMG submission 203319) | Peat permafrost microbial communities from Stordalen Mire near Abisko, Sweden - Bog_T0_2 | ecosystem: Environmental > Terrestrial > Soil > Wetlands > Peat | place: Sweden: Abisko, Stordalen...
AGCGGCGACCCAGCGCTCGCCGTCGTCTCGCGTCCAGTGGGGAATGATCGCCATAACTCGGCCCTCCTGGGGCGGAGTATGCTCAGGTCATGGGCTCAGGGCAAAATGGCTTGGCCGGACACGTACGACCAAGGAGATCATCGCCAAGGCCGATGCCCACCTCGCAGGCCATGAATGCCCCTTCTGCGGAGAACGCTTCGCACCGCTCGCGCAGGAGCACAGGCGCACGGCGCTGGCGCGCTCCTATGCGCAGCGGACGCTGACCAGGCAGTCGATCACCCCGGCCGACCAGTCCGAGGGGATCGTCCAGCTCGCCAGCGCACGCTTGGGCAGGAGCACTGGCCAGATCATCCATGTCGAAGGCGGGCTGCACGAGGCGTTCCTGCGCTGAAGGCGGGGGATGGCCCCACGCGCCCCGGCCGGTCCAGCTGGACTTGCTTTGAACCGCGTGGAAGCGCGCCATCATCCAGGTCATGCAAACCATCCGCCTGGCCTATGGCGAGAGCGGCATCGATGTGGCGCTCGATGATGAGCTCTTCGAGCCGACGGTGATCCTCCCGCACGCCCCGCCGGCCGTGCCCGATGCCCATGCCGCCTTCGTCGCTGCGGTCGAGGCGCCGCATGCCGCACCGCCGCTCTCGCGGCTGCTGGCAGGGCGGGCCCGCGAGCTCGGTCGCCCGGTGCGCGCAGTGGTGGTGGTGATCTCCGATCATACCCGCACCGTCCCCGACCACCTGCTGGTGCCGTGGCTGGTCGCCCAGCTGGGCTGTGACGATGCGCAGGTCACCATCCTGGTCGGGACCGGCACGCATCGCGGTTCGACGACGTCCGAGCTGGAGCGCAAGCTGGGGCCGGATGTGCTCAGGCGCATGCGGGTGGTCAACCATGATTGCAAGGACGAGGCGGGGCTGGTCCACCTGGGCGATTCCAGCTGCCGGGGCCCGCTGTGGCTCAATCGCATCTATGCCGAGGCCGATGTGCGCCTGGCCACCGGCTTCATCGAGCCGCATTTCTTCGCGGGCTTCTCCGGCGGTTCAAAGGCCATCGTGCCTGGTGTCGCCGGGCTCGGCACCATCCAGCATTTCCACCGCGCCTCGCTGATCGCCCACCCACGGACCACCTGGGGGGACATCGCCGGCAATCCGCTGCAGCAGCTCAGCCGCGAGATGGTCGCGCTCTGCCCGCCGCACTTCATCGTCAATGTCACCCTCGATCTCGACAAGCGCATCACCGGCTTCTTCGCCGGCTCGACCATCGCGGCGCACGATGCCGGCTGCGCCCAGGCGCACCGTGAGGCGCTCCAGGTGGTTCCACGGCGCTATCCGGTGGTGGTCACCACCAACAGCGGCTATCCGCTGGACCAGAACTTCTACCAGACCGTCAAGGGCATCTCGGCGGCGGCACGCATCTGCGAGCCGGGCGGCACCATCGTGGTCGCCAGCCGCTGCAATCAGGGGCTGCCCGACGACGGCGAATTCAGGCGCCTGCTGGCGGACCCCAGGTCCTCGGCGGAGCTGCTCTCGGCGATCGTGGCCAGCTCGCACACCCCGCATGACCAATGGCAGGTGCAGACCCTGCTGCAGTGCCTCGCCCACGCGCGCGTGGTGCTCTACTCCGAGCTCGGGTCCGCCGACCGCACGCTGACCCGCACCGCCCATACCGATGACCTGGAGGCCACCCTGGCGGCCTGCGCACATGCGCACCGCCGCCGGCTGCCGATCGCCTTCCTGCCGATGGGACCGCTGACCATCCCGGTGGTTGCCAGCGCCGGCTCAGGCAGCGCCTGAGCCATCCCAGCCGCGCCTGGGCGCATCAGGCGGGATGCAGGCGATGCCGCTGCGCCGGACTCCGGCCATTGACCGGCAGGGCTAGCACGATGGTATGCTCGCTTTAATGTCGTTCGCGCTCGCCATTGCCGCCACCGTCCTATCCGCATTGTTCTTCGTCGGCGGCAAGGTCCTCATGGCGCGCTACCAGATGGCGTGGCCGAGCCTGTGGCGCTGGTCGCTGCTGTCGACCGGCAGCTGCGGCATGCTGGCCTACCTGGCCCTCGGGGCTCCCGCGCTGCCGTGGTGGTGGTGCCTGTCCGCCGGGGTGGCGGGAAGCCTGGCGCATGTATGCGCCAACCAGGCGATGTCGTGGGGCGATGCCTCGCTGCTGGTGCCCATCAGCGGTGCCAAGCCGCTCATCCTCGTCATCCTTATGCCACTCCTGATGGGCAGCGCCCTGCCTGCCCACCTGGTGAATGCCTGCTGGCTGGCCACCATCGGCATCGCCATCACCGGCCTGGCGCCGCGCCGCATCCACCGCCACGCCCCGCATCCGACCCCGGCGGCGGTGCTGATGTGCCTGGCGGCGGTGTTGATGGCGGTGTCGGATGTCTGCGGCGCCAAGGGCGTCGAAGGGGCCGGAGCGCACGCCCATCTGGCCGCCATCGCGATGTGGAATGCGAGCATGGGCATCCCGCCGCTGCTCGCCTGGTGGCCGATGCGGCAGAGCGAGTCGATGGCCAACCGTGCGCGTGCCATCTCGCTCGGCGTGCTCTTCGCGCTCTTCATCGCCATGCTCGCCCTGGCCTTCGCCACCGCCACCGACCCCAGCGTGAGCGTGGCGACGGTGAATGTCGTGGTGGCATTCCGCGGGGTGGTGGCGGTGCTCGTGGTGCTGGCGCTCGACGGCTTCCTGCGTACCGGCCTGGAGCCCCTGCCGCGGTGGGTGCATGCGCTGCGCCTGGCGGGCGCACTGGTGCTGGGTGGCGCGGTGATGCTCGCCTATCTGTGACCTGCCTGCGCCCGCGTGGCGGGTGCGTGCGCGGACTCCAGGCCGGACTGGGAGCCGCCCAGGCTTCGGCCGCGGTCCGGTTGTGCTGCGCTGGTGAACGGCGATGATCGCGCCATGGCCAGCGGACAATTCCCCAAGCGCAACTACGCCCCCCGTCCCCGTCGCGCGCGTGCGCCTGCGGCGCTTGACGATGCACGGCCGGTGCGCGGCGAGGGTCAGCGTCCGGAGCGCCGTGAGCGCACGGACCGCCCGCGGCGTGATGATGGCGGCAGGCCGCCGGCAGCGCCGGCCACCGTACCGGTCGCCTCGCCTGCCGCCGAGACCGCCTGGGAGCCGCAGGCAGGCTGGTATGACCAGCACCAGGGGGATCGCGGTGATGACTTCTACACCGCCCTGATCCTGCCAGCGGTGCTGCGCCAGCTCCAGGCGCGTGCAGGCCAGGTGGTGCTGGACATCTGCTGCGGGCAGGGCGTCCTGGGCCGCCTGCTGGCCGAGCATGGCATCCGCAGCCTGGGCATCGATGCCAGCCCGACCCTGGTGGCCGCGGCGAGCGCACGCGCCAAGCCGCTGGAACGCTACCGCGTCGGCGATGCGCGCACCCTGGCGCCGGTGATCGGCGATGAGCGCTTCGACCACGCGGCGCTGGTGATGGCGCTGCAGGATCTCGATCCCATCCAGGGCGTCCTCGATGGCGTGGCCCAGGCGGTACGGACTGGCGGCCGGGTGGTGATGGTGATGACCCATCCGACCTTCCGCATCCCCCGGCGCACCACCTGGGGCTTCGACGAGGACACCGGGGTGCAGTACCGGCGCTTGGACGGCTACATGTCGCCCATGCGCCTGCCCATCCGCACCCATCCGGGGCGTCCACTGGACACCACGTCGACCTCGGCGTTCCACCGGCCGCTGCATGCATATCTGAATGCCTGCGGCGCCAGCGGCCTGGGGATCATCGCCTGCGAGGAGCTGTGCAGCCACCGCCGGGGCACCAAGGGGCCGCGCTTCGGCGCCGAGGACCGTGCCGCCAAGGAGTTCCCGGTGTTCCTGGTGCTGACCGCCGTGCGCTTGGCGGAACGGCCGGCCAGCGCGTGATCCCGCGCTGGCGCGCTGGCGCCCGGCACGGCCGGCGCTGCGCCAGGGAGGTGGCCCCTGTGGGAGGCGGTTGTGTGTCGTGATACTGCGCGCGCTGGGGGCTGCTGCCGCTTCCCCGGCAGGTCACCTGGTGGTAGGCTCGCGCTATGATGCGGGCGCTGGTCGTGCTGGTGCTGGTGGCGGGTGGTGCCGTGGCGTTGGTGTTCGGTCTCGACATCCGCACCCAGCTCATCGAAATGTTCTCCCCTGGACTGTCCGGGGCCCTGAGATCGATGGTCGTCGCGCTGTCCCCCGGGCATCAGGCCCAGGTAGCGCAATACCAGAGCCTGGCCACCACCCTGCTCGCCTGCGGCACGGTGGCGCTGCTGGGCGGCCTCTATGCCGGGATCGCCGGGCAGGAGGCGGCCAGGAGCCGCAAGAAGAAGTAGGCGTCGGGAGGGGGGTGGCGCGCCGTTGGCGCCACCTCTACTCTACCGGTCATGGCATCCACACCACCCATCGATCTGGTGATCTGCGATATCGACGGCTGCCTGGCCCCCGAAGGGCTTGAGCCCTTCGACCGCGAGGCGCTCGCAACCATCGCCGAGCACAACCGCCTGGCGCGCGTGCGGCGCGACCGCCCGGAACTGACGCTGTGCTCGGGCCGGCCGCAGCCATTCGTCGAGGCCATGAGCCGCCTGCTCGGCATCGGCGTGCCCTGCATCGCCGAGAACGGCGTATGGCTGTACGATCCGATGCTGAACGGCTACCAGCTCGATCCCGCCATCAGCGTGGAGGACCTCAAGGCGATCGAGCGCATCACCGCATGGATGCGCAGCCGCTTCGCCGGCTCGGCGGCCGCGATCCAGCCCGGCAAGACCGCCTCGGTGTCCTTGTACCATCCCGATCACGACTGGCTGGTCGCCCGGCTGGAGGGCATCGCCGAGCACTGCCGGGCCGAGGGCCTGCCGCTGCGCATCTCGATGTCGTGGTACTACATCAACTGCGATCTCGTGCACATCTCCAAGGCCACCGGCATCGACCGCCTGCTCGCCGCCCATGGGCTGGCGCGCCAGCAGCTCGCCGGCATCGGCGATACCATGGGCGATCTGGCGATCCGCGAACGGGTGCGCTTCTTCGCCTGCCCGGCGAATGCCGATCCGCGCCTGCGCGCCGTCGCCGATTACACCTCGCCCCATGAGGTGGCGGACGGGGTGGTGGACATCCTCGAGCGGCTGACGCCCGGGGAGGCGGGCTAGCCCCGCTCAGAGCAGGCTCGCCCGGCGGTTGCGCAGCTGGTCGATGCGCACCGCCAGGATGATCACCACCCCGATGATGACCTCCTGGGTCGCGGTCTGCCATTCGAGCTGCTGGGTGCCATTGCGCAGGATGGCCATGATCAGCGCGCCGATCATCGTCCCCAGCACGGTGCCGGTGCCGCCGCTCAGGGAGGCGCCGCCGATGACCACCGCGGCGATGACATCCAATTCGCGGCCCATGGCGGTGGTGGAATCGCCCAGATGGAGCATGGTCATCTCCAGCAGGCCGGCCAGCCCCACCAGGGCGCCCGCGAGGCCGTAGATCAGGATCTTGATCAGCGGCACGCGGATGCCGCACAGGCGCGCGCCGGCCTCGTTGGAGCCGATCGCATAGGCGTAGCGGCCGAAGACCGAACGGCTCATCACCAGCGACATGCCGATGGCGATTATGACCGCCATCCACACCCCGGGCGCCACCACCAGGGCCTTGAACCAGTCGGGATCCTGCGGCAGCGGGAAGGGGCGCATCAGCAGGTCCAGCCAGGTCGGTCGGATGTTCACCGGTTCGGAGTGGGCGATCAGCTTGGCGGAGCCGCGCGCGATGCCCATCATGCCCAGGGTGACGATGAAGGGGGCCATGCGGAAGCCGGCGATCATCAAGCCGTTGAGCGCGCCGATCGCCGCGCCGCTGAGCATCGCCACCCCCAGCGCCACCAGCGGCGGCCATCCGGCATTGACCGTCAGGGCGGAGAGTACGCCGCACAGGGCCACCACCGATCCGACGCTCAGGTCGATGCCCCCGGCGACGATGATCATGGTCATGCCGCAGGAGGCGATCGCCACGATCGCCGTCTGGCAGAGGATCAGCCGCAGGTTGAAGGCCGACCAGAAGTTCTCCCCGACGGCGATGCGCAGGCCCACCATCAGCACGATCAGGGCGATGAAGGGCCCGAAGGCGGCGAGCACCTTGGCGGTGTGCGCGCTCGGCGCAGGGGGCGGCAGGGGTGCTGCAGGATCGTTGTTCATGAGCGTGCTCGCGTGCTTGTGGCGATCAGGTGGTGGCATGATCGCTCGATTCCTGGCCGATGGCGGCTGCCAGGATGCTGTGCTGATCCCACTCCGCCACCGGGCGCGAGGCTCCGAGCTGTCCCCGGCACATCACCGCGACGCTGTCGCAGATGCCCAGGAGCTCAGGGATGTAGGATGAGACCACGATCACCGCCGTGCCCACCGCTGCGAGCTCGCCGATGAGACGGTAGACCTGCGCCTTGGCATTGACATCGATGCCGCGGGTCGGCTCGTCGAGCAGCAGGATGTCGGCCCCATGGTGGAGCAGCCTGCCGATGGCGATCTTCTGCTGGTTGCCGCCGCTCAGCTCGGCGATCGCCTGGGTCGCGCCCTGGGCGCGCACGCCGAGGCGCTCCATCCAGGTGCGGGTCGAGGTCTCCTGGCTACGGCTGGCGATCATGCCGAAGTGGGTGTAGGGCTCGAGCCTGGTGAGGGTGAGATTGTCGGCGATCGAGAGATTGAGCAGCAGCCCCTCCTCCTTGCGATTCTCGCTCACCAGGCCGATGCCCTGGGTCAGGCGCTGGGTGGGCGTCGAGCGGGTGCGCGGCACCCCATGCACCACGATCTCGCCGGAACGGATGGGGTCGAGCCCGAACACCACGCGCAGCATCTCGCTGCGGCCCGAGCCGACCAGTCCGAAGATGCCGAGGATCTCCCCGCGATGGAGTGCCAGGCTGGCCTGCTTGGGCTTGCCCAGGCCGCTGACGCGGTTCACTTCCAGGACCGGCAATCCGAGGGCATGGGGCACCCGCGGGTAGATCTCGCTGACATCGCGACCGACCATGTGGCGGATAAGCTCGGCTTCGCTGACCGCCGGCATCGCACCGCTGGCGACGCTGCGTCCATCCCGCAGGACGGCGTAGCGGTCGGCGATGGCGCTGCACTCCTCGAGGAAGTGCGAGATGTAGATGATGCTGACGCCTTGGCCGCGCAGGCGGCGGATCACCGCCATCAGGTGCTCGACGTCCGCCCGCGTCAGGCTCGAGGTCGGCTCATCCATCACCAGCAACCGTGGATGGGCCGACAGTGCGCGGGCGATCTCGACCAGCTGCTGCTGGGCGATGGAGAGATCCCGCACCAAGGCGGTCAGCGGGATGTGCTCGCAGCCGAGCTGCGCCAGGGCGCTGGCGGCGAGCTCGCGCCGCTTGGGGCGGTCGATCCAGCCATGCCGCTGCGGCTCATCCCCCAAGGTGATGTTCTCCTCCACGCTCAGGTGGATGGCGAGGGTCAGCTCCTGGTAGACGATGGCCAGGCCACGGCGGCGCGCATCGATCGGTCCGCTGGGGATGAACGGCACCCCATCCAGGTGCATGGCGCCCTGATCGGCGCGGTAGACCCCGGCGAGGATCTTCATCAGCGTCGATTTGCCTGCGCCGTTCTCGCCGATCAGGGCCAGCACCTCCCCGGGCTCGATGGCGAGATCGACGCCGCTGAGGGCGGCAGTGGCGCCGAAGCGCTTGGCGATCCCCTGCATGACCAGACGTGCGGCCATCTCAGGTCTCCCCGTCGGTGCACCAGTCGGGCGCGCCCGCGGCGCGGGTGCGGTCACCGGATGCGTCGTCCGGGTGTTGTCGATGGGAGGCGGTGGCGGGAGGCATGCTGGGGTCGGCCGGGCAGTCGGGGCGGCTAGGGCGTCGTGCCATGCGGAGGTGGGTTCCCAGGAACGCCGCCCGGGGGGGTGGCCGGCGGATCGAGCTGGAAGCTGCGCGCGGCGGCGAGGAAGCCGGCATCGCGGGATGCGCCATCGCTGGCCAGCGCCGAGCCCTTGATGAGGTAATTGGCGCCGTTGCCGCCATCGAGGAAGAACAGGCTCTGGCGCAGCGGCTTGCCCTTCTGGGTGAGGGTGACGATGAAGCGCGTGCCGCTGAGTCCGGAGCTGGTGGTCACCGGCGACTGCGAGACCTCGGCATAGTCGGGGAAGAAGCGCTTGAGCCCCTCGATGCTGCTCTGGATGTAGTCCGGCAGGCTGTCGCCGGTCTTCTCGTCGATCACGCTCATCAGCGGAGTGAAGCCTTCGGCGAGGTAGATGGCGTACTGGTAGGGCGTGCCCGGGACGGTGTGCATCGCCCAGCCTTTGGGCGGACAGAACGAGAAGCCGCCGGTCGGCTCGTGGTGGCGGGGACCCAGAGCGGCCTGCGCCTCAGCCGCTGGCGACATGCCCAGGACGGCGCTCCAGACGCACGCCAGGCACAGGACGTGCAGCAGGCGTGGGGCGCCACTCATGGCCGGGCAGGCTCGCCCAGGAACTCAGCCAGCGGCGGGGTGATCAGCGCCTTGATCTCAGGCTGGTCGATGTTGTCGGGGGTCACCAGCTTGACCGGCGTGTCGATCTGCTTGGGGATGGCCTTGCCTTGGATGGCGGCGACCACGTTCTTCACCCCCAGGTAGCCCATGTTGAAGGGGTCCTGGACCACCAGGCCCTGGATATCCCCGGCCTTCAGCCCGGCGAGCAGGACATCGCTGGCATCGAAGGCGACGTACTTGAGCTTGCCGTTGAGGCCCAGCTCCTTGAGGGCGAGCAGCATGCCGGTGGCCGATGATTCATTGGGGCAGAACACCCCGCTGATCTCGCTCTTGTAGCGGTTGAGCAGGTTCTGGCTGGCGGTCAGCGCGGTCGCGCGCGTCGGACCGGCATACTGGTCCGATGAGATCACGGTGATGCCGGGGAACTCCTTGATCGCAGCGAGGAAGCCCGCTTCGCGCTGCTCGGTCGAGGCGGAACCCTCCTGGTAGCGCAGCAGGAGGACCTTGCCGGTCCCGCCCATCAGCTCGCCGAGGCGCTTACCGCCCTGCTTGCCGCCATCGAGGTTGTTGGTGGCGATGAAGGAGGACTGCTTGTCGGATTCGAGGCCCGAATCGATCACCACCACCGGGATCTTGGCGCCGATGGCGAGCTCGACCGGCGCCACCAGGGCGGTGCGGTCCAGCGGCGCCAAGACGATGCCGTTGATGCCCTGGCCGACGAACGTCTGCACCACCTCGATCTGGGAGCTGCGGTCATCCTCGCGCAGCGGCCCCTTCCAGATGATCGACACCGGGGTTCCGGCTGCGGTCAGTTCGCGCTGGGCCTTGATCGCACCGGCGTGGATGGTCTTCCAGAATTCGTGGGTCGTCCCCTTGGGGATGACGGCGATGCGCAGCTCGCTCGCGGCCTTGGGTTTGGCCTTCTCCCCGCCGGCATCCGCCGGTGCGGCAGGCGAGCCGGGATGCAGGAGGAAGATGCCGGCAGCGCCCAGGGCCAGGACTCCCAGCACCAGCCAGACCAGGGGCGACGACGATGGCTTTTCCGCCATGGCAGGACTCCGTGAACGTGAGCGGCTAATTTGCCCTGCGACGACGCGCTGCAATGGCCATCTCCACGCAGGGGTCGCCATCGTGAGTCACGGCTGCGGCGCGGGGCCGGCGAGCAGCGGAAGCGGATACACCATCCGCCCTAGACCAGCTGGTGGTTGGCGAGCTTCCAGAAGGAGCGGCGGCTATCCATCAGCTCGGCATAGACGCCATGCTCGATGATGCGCCCATCCTCGAGCACGGCGATGCGGTCGGCATTGCGGACCGTCGAGAGGCGGTGGGCGATGATCAGCGTCGATCTCCCCTTCATCAGCTCGTCGAGTGCGAGCTGGACCAGGCGCTCGCTCTCGGGGTCGAGGGCGCTGGTGGCCTCGTCCAGGATCAGCAGCTTGGGGTCGCGGTAGAGCGCGCGCGCGATCGCCAGGCGCTGGCGCTGGCCGCCGGACAATCCCAGCCCGCGATCGCCGAGCATGGTCAGGTAGTCCTTGGGCAGGGCGGAGATGAAATGATCGGCATTGGCGCGCTTGGCGGCTTCGCGAGCGCGTTGCTCGTCCGGATGGGGATCGCCCCAGGCGATGTTGCCGAGCACGGTATCCTGGAACAGCACCACCTCCTGGCTGACCACCCCGACATGCTTGCGATAGGTGCGGCGATCGACCTCATGCAGATCATGGCCGTCGATGCGGATGGTGCCTTTCTCGGGCTCGTAGAAGCCGAGGATCAGGCTGGCGATGGTGCTCTTGCCCGAACCGGATGCGCCGACCAGGGCGAGCGAGCCCCCGAGCGGGATGTCGAGATCGACGCCGGAGAGGCTGTGGCGTTCGCTATTGGGGTACTTGAAGGTGACGCCGCGCAGGGATACCGCTCCCTGGATGGTATCGAGCTGGAGCTTGCCGTTGTTCTTCTCCTCGCTCTCCTGCGCGTAGAGTTCGGCGAGCGAGTTGATGGCATCGCTGGCCGAGGCGATCGCGGGCATGCCGAAGACGATGCCGCTGATGCCGCCCTGGATGATGCCGTAGAAGGTATAGAAGACGAACAGCTGGTCGGCGCGGATGGTATCGCGCACGCACAGCCAGGCACCCACGCCGATCACCAGCATATTGAGCACCGAACCCACCGACCAGCCGATCGAGCCGAAGAAGGCATTGGTGACATCGACGCGGATGCCGCTGGAGGCGACCTTGTGCGCCGCCTCGGCGAGGCGGTCCTCGGCGAAGTCCTCGACCGCGTGCGCGCGCGTCAGGCGCAGACCGTGCAGGACCTCCTGGAGGTAGGAGAGGAAGCCGGACTCGGCTTGGCGGAACTCCTCGCTGCGCTTGCGCATCGGATGCCAGAGCAGGTGCGCGGCGATCAGGTTGGCGGGGACGATCGGCCCGAGGATGAGCAGGAACCAGGGGTTGATCCAGGCGACGATCGCCAGCGCCACCACGATGGTGGTGCCCTGCATGATGATATTCTCGGCGAGGTAGTTGTGCACGTCCTCGAGGCGGTTGAGGTCGAGGATGAACTTGTTCTGCAGCACCCCCGCCTGGGAGCGGTCATGGAAGACGAAGGTCAGCTGATGCAGCCGGCGCACCAGGGAGCGCCGCAGGGCGGCGGTGAGCGATCGGCGCTGGATCGAGCGCAGGCGCTGCTGGCCGACGGTGGCGATGACGTTGAGCACGCACAGCCCGAAGGTCGAAGACAGCACCCACCACAGCTCGCTGGTGACCCGGGTGGGCTCCTTCTCGATGAGGAAGAAGAGGTGCCCCATCAGCAGGGGGAAGATCAGCACCGGCGCATTGCGCACCGCCTGCAGGAACCACACCATCGGGATCAGCCGCCACTTGCCCTCGATCAGGTGCAGGTAGGCGGACAGCGGGTTGCACCGATTGCCGTTGGCGTCGGTGGACGTGACGGTCTCGAGCCGCAGGTTCAGCGATGGATCGCTGACGCTCCTGGGGAAGAGGGGACTGGGAGGGGGCACAGATGGCGCGGGTAGTTCGCCCGGTCCGGGAGACGTTGGTGGCAGTGCATTGCATCGCTGCACCTGCTCAGGTCAATATCCGCACATGAAATGTCAGAACGGAACCTGCTGTTCCGCAGCGCAGTGCGTACTCTGGCACGCTGAACGGCCCTCGGTAGGCCAGACACGGGCGCGGATGGCGGGCATGGACGCCCGACAAGGACGACCCAACGGCATTCACGACGCATGCTCGACACTTCCGGCTGCTTTCTTCACAAAATTATAGCGAAAAGTCCGAAGGTTAATCGCGTTAAGGAGTTAAGCCGACGTTGATATTCCCAACGTTGTGATATGATCAAGGCTTCACTTGTCATCACCTGATAGCGGACGGCCGACTCTTTTAAATTTAGTATTTAACCGCTAAAAATGAGCAATTTCATCCTTTGCAAATGAGTTAAGTAGCACTTCTTCGAGACCGAAATAGGCGGAGATGAAAATCTAAGTCGAGATATCGCTTATGTGTCGAGGATACGTCACGACAGCACATTACGCATATCATTCGACGGCAGCAGGTGGCTGCGCCGCCCGTCGAGCATGCAGAAGTGGCAGCTCCTGCCCGGGTCCACCGTCGCCGGAGCGGGGCTCCGCTGCTGGCGCGTCCCGGTGACGGCACCCGGTGTGCAGATGGAGACGTCCCGGGGAAAAGAAGAACCCCGGCTGTTCAGCCGGGGTTCCAGGATCGGCCGCCCGCGAGGGCGCCGACCAACGATGCGTCAGATGCTCAGAACGACAGCAGCGACTGCAGCGACACCACCACGGCATTCACCTTGCTGACGCCGGTGATGGGGGAGGTGTACTGGGTGAACGACAGTTCGGCATTCAGCGCGAAGAAATCCGAGCCGGTGGGATTGGTCAGCAGGGCGAGTGTCTCCTCGCTGGCCTTCTCGTTGTTCGATGCGCCATGCGCCTTGTCGGTGATGTACTGGACCTCGCCGGTGACCGACATCGGGCACACCGTGGAGGCCTTGGGCAGCTCGTAGTTGGCCAGGACCAGGCCCTGGGTGCGATTGCCGCCCACGCCAGCGGCATTGGCAACGGTGCCAGCGCCTGGGTGGTCATCGCCGATGTTCAGGTTGGCGATTTCAGCAGCCACCAGCAGGCCCTTGGCGACCACGTATTGGGCATTGAGGTCGAGCAGCACGGCCCGGCCGCCTTCTGCATCAGCAGGCCCTCCAAACGCGACGGTGCCTAAGGCGACGCCGACCGTGTAGTAGCCGAAGAAGGCGCCATGCGGATCGAAGTCGAAGTCGAAGTTGACGAAGTTGCGATCGTTGCCAGGCAGCTTGTAGGTCAGGTCGAGGCCGTAGCCGAGATCGGCGTTGCCGCGCGAAGGGCTCTTGTTGGTGCCGCCGCCGGTCGCGCCATCGGGCGTGACCGAGTAGGCATCAGCACCGTTGTAGGAGCCATTGGTGATGTGCAGCGCGCCGGAAAGCGGGCAGTTCGCATGGCCGAAGGCCAGGCTGGCGCCGATGGGATCGTTGCCGTAGGCGCCCAGGTAGCCGATCAGGCTGTTGTTGACGGTATAGAGGCCGGTGGGCTCGGGGGAGATCCAGCCGATGGTGGTGAAGTACTTGCCGGTCTGCAGGGTCCAGTCGGTGTTCAGCTTCCAGTCGACATAGGCTTCGCGCACATTGAGCACGGCGTCATTGCCCGGATCGATGAAGATGTTGATCTTGCCCGAAACCGAGTCGCCGAGCTTGATGTAGGTCTTCAGGCTGGCTTCGTTCTCGAAGCCGAGCTCGACACCCTTCTCATCCTTCGCGGTGGCGGGGTCGTTGGTCGGGTAGTTGGCCGAGCTGCCTTCGAGGGTGGTGTTGACCCAGCCGTCGAACGAGATGACCGGCATCGAGGACTTGTCCTCGGCGTTGGCGAGGGGAATGGACACGGCGATGATGCCCAGGGCGGGCACGAGGTAGCGAAGATTCACGAGGCATCCTCCTTTAAAGGGGATTGTTTGAGCAGGCAGTCCGGAGACCCCCACACAGGGCACCGGGTGTAGCCAAGGCATTGCTGGTGTGTGTCGGGAAGACCCGTTCCAGCAACACCTTGCTCATGATTCGATTCAGGCGGGGATCATGGGGCGGACCGAGGGAATTCAATTCCATATTCCTAGCCATCCGGCCGAACTGTGCAGGTAGCTACCTGACAAGGGGTAGCGAGGTACCGCGGGCGTGACATTTCACACCCATTGATAGAGTCCTGCACCTCCCAACCGTGCCTTCCACCGGTCGACCGCCCATGACTCCCGATCGTTCCACCTGCTCCACCCTCGCCGCCCAGGGCTACACCCTGATCCCGGTCGTGCGGCGTCTGGTCGCCGATGCGCTGACTCCGGTAGGGGTGCTGGCGCGCATCCAGGCCGAACCCTATGCCTTCCTGTTCGAGAGCGTGGTGGGGGGGGAGCGGGTGGCGCGCTACAGCATGCTCGGCATCACCCCGCGCGAGCGCCTGGTGGGGGATCTCACCCAGGTGGTCCTGCATGCCGCCGATGGCTCGACCAGGGTGCTGCCCGGGGACCCCTATACCGCCGTGCGGCAGTACCTCGCCCGGCTCAAGAGCCCGCCCACTCCGGATCTGCCACGCTTCACCGGCGGCCTGGTCGGATACTTCTCCTATGACACGGTGCGCATGCTCGAGTCGCTGCCGCGCGTGCCTGCCGACCCGCTCCAGCTGCCTGATCTGCATCTCGCGCGCTTCGATACCGTGCTGGTGTTCGATCACAGCTACAACCACCTGCTGCTGATCACCCATCTCGATCTCAGCGGCGGGATGTCGGTCGCACAAGCATACGCACAAGCTGAGCGCGAGCTCGATGCGGTGCAGGCACGGCTCGAGGAGCCCCAACGCACCCACCTGGTGGCAGCCCAGCCGGGACCGCCGATCGACTACCGCCAATACACCACCCAGGCGCAATTCGAGCATTCGGTCGAACGGATCAAGGAGTACATCAAGGCCGGCGATGCCTTCCAGGTGGTGCTCAGCCAGCGGCTCAGCGCTCCGCGCACGGTCTCCGCCTTCCAGGTCTACCGCAGTCTGCGCAGCCTCAATCCGAGCCCCTACCTCTTCTCCCTCGGCCTGGGCGGCTCCAGCCTGGTCGGCGCCAGCCCCGAACTCCTGGTGCGGGTCGACCAGGGACGAGTGGCGGTGCGTCCGATCGCCGGCACGGCACTGCGCGGGGCGACGCCGGAGGAGGATGAGCGCCTCGCCCAGGCCCTGCTGCATGATCCCAAGGAGCTCGCTGAGCATACCATGCTCATCGACCTGGGCCGCAATGATGTCGGACGGGTATGCAAACCGGGGTCGGTCACCCTCACCGAACGCATGGTCATCGAGCGCTACAGCCATGTCCAGCACATGGTCAGCCATGTCGAAGGCCAGCTGCGCGATGATCTCGATGCGCTCGATGCGTTGCGCTGCTGCCATCCGGCCGGCACCGTCAGCGGCGCACCCAAGGTCCGCGCCATGCAGATCATCGACGAGCTGGAACCGGTCAAGCGCGGCCCCTACGCCGGTGCGGTCGGCTACCTGGATTTCCGCGGCAACCTCGACACCTGCATCGCCCTGCGCACCGCCATCCTCACGCCCGGCGAAGTGCATGTCCAGGCCGGTGCAGGCATCGTTGCCGACAGCGTGCCGGCGAGCGAGTACGAGGAGACCCTGCGCAAGGCGCGGGGAACGCTGCTGGCGATCGCTCGGGCCGGGCAGTTCTAAGAGGCGGCGGGACGGTCCGCCAGTGCGGGCAGGCGCAGGGCGAGGTGCGACCACACTGCCGCCGCCACCTCCGCACTCGGCCGGCTGGCATCGATGGCCAGCAGTTCGCCGGCCTCTGCCATCCTCCGGTATCCCGCGTGCACCCGGCCGAGGTAGTCCAGACCGCGCGCTTCGATGCGATCGGCCCCTCGGGCGGATGACCGGCGCGCCTGGGCCGCGCTCGGATCCAGCTCGAGCCACAGCACCAGATCCGGCCGCAGTCCGCCGGTCGCCAGGTCTGTGGCCGCGCGGATCTGCTCGACGTCGAGACCCAGGCCATAGCCCTGGTAGGCGAGGGTGGAATGGTAGAAGCGGTCGAGCACGATGGTGTCGCCGGCGCGCAGGCCAGGGGTGAGCACTTCATCGCACAGCTGGGCGCGCGCCATCAGGTAGCCGAACAGCTCGGCGACCGCTGATGAGCGCGTCTTGTGGTCGAGCAGGATGGTGCGCACCTGTTCGCCGAGCGCGGTGCCGCCGGGCTCGCGCAGCTGGCGCACCGCGATTCCGCGCGCGCGCAGGCGGGCGACCAGTTCGGCAACCTGGGTGGTCTTGCCGCATCCGTCGATGCCTTCGAATACGATCAGCGGCATGGCTCAGCCCGTCCTGGCAACCAGGCTCCGGATCACAGCCCCCAGCGCGTCGATGGTGTCCATGCCTGCTCCAGCGGGATAGCGGCACGCGCATGGTTGGCATGGATGGAGATGGTCAAGGCGGATACCGGCAGCGGGTACCGCCACGCAGCAACCGCGCTAGGCTGCCGCTGTGCATATCGTCCATGTCATCGCCCGGCTCAATGACGGGGGCCCGGCACGGGTGGTCGATTGCCTGGCGCGTTCCCTGGGCGCGCTCGGCCATCGGGTCACGGTCATCGCCGGCCGCTGCGCTGAGGACGAGGTGGATCTCAGCTCCCGCCTGCTGGGCCATGGGATCGAGCTGGTGCGCATCCCGGCGCTTGGCCGACGCGTCCACCTGCTCAGCGATGCGCGGGCGCTGGTCGCGCTCGCCGGCTGGCTCATGCGGCTGCGTCCGTCGGTGGTGCATACGCATACCGCCAAGGCCGGCGCCCTCGGCCGTACCGCCTGCCGCATCCTCGGCATGCCCTGCCTGCATACCTATCATGGGCATGTGATGAGCGGCTATTTCAGCCGCGCTGCCACCCGGGTGGTGCGCCTGGGCGAGCGCGTGCTCGCAGGCCACGCCCATCATCAGGCACTCACCGCCAGCCAGCTCGAGGAGCTTGCCCTGCGGCTGCACATCGGTCGCCGCAGTCGCTGGCATTGCCTGCCCATCCCGGTCGAGATCCCGCTGCCGGCGCGTGCGGCCTGGCAGGACCGCCTGCAGCCGGCAGTTCCCGTGATCGGCTTCCTGGGCCGCTTCGCGCCGGTCAAGGATCCACAGCTGTGGCTCGAGGTGCTGGCCCGTCTCCAGGCGCGCCAACCCGTCCAGGGTCTGATGTGCGGGGATGGGGCGCTGCGCGGGATCTGCGAGGAGAGGGCAGCGCAACTCGGTATTCCGGTGGTATTTACGGGCTATGTCCCGGCCGGAGAAGCGCTCGCGGCATGCGACCTGCTGCTGATGACCAGCCGCAATGAAGGCCTGCCCCTGGCGGTGCTGGAGGCCGGAGGCATGGAGGTGGCGGTGGTGGCGAGCGCGGTGGGAGGACTGCGCGACCTGGCGGCCGCCGGCGCGGTCATGGGCGCGCGGCGGAGCGCCGAGGCCTTGGCCGACGCCTGCGCCCAGGTGCTGGAACTGCCCGAGCGGCGTACCCGCCTCATCAGGACAGCCTCATCACTCGCGCGCAGCCTGGGGCCGGCAGCGCTAGCCCCACGCTATGAAGCGCTGTATCGTGCCATCGCCCAGGGAGGGCCTTGACGTGCACTGGACGCATCGCCTCGTCATCCTCGCCAGTGCCTGTGCCGTACTGAGCTCATCCGCGCACGCCGCTGAGCTCAAGCAGCTCTTCACCGATGCCTATGCCGATGACCTGCTGTGCTGGGAGATCGACGGCGCTCCCGCCGAATGGCTGAGCTACGATACGGACAAGACCCCCAGGCTGGTATTCACCTCGCCCAACAACCGGAAATGGACCCGCCGCGCCTATCTGGACCAGCCATTCGATGATCTGCCAGGCACCCCGGCCGACCGTACTCCACCCGCGGCAACGCCCGCCCCCCCGCTCCCGGCCGACAGTGCTCCACCCGCGGCATCGCCTGCTTCCCCGACGCCGGTGGCCGATGGCCATGCCTCCCAGATCATCCTCGCCCATGACGTGGCGCTGAAGCCCTCGGGCAAGAGCGTGCTGCATGTCCGCCATACGGCCCGCAGCCCGGGGGTGCACCACTGGGTGCTCGAGGATCCGTCGGGGATGATGATCGCCGAGGGGACGTTGACCGTCAAACCGCCACGTGACCCCTCTCCGGTCGGACCGCTGGGGGTGAGCCTCGACAATCAGCGGCTGCTGAGCTTCCGCGACGGCACCATCTTCATCCCCATCGGGCCGAATATCGCCTGGGCCACCGGGCCCAACCGGCTCAGCGATTTCGCGCGCTACTTCAAGGCCCTGCACGACAATGGCGGCAATCATGCGCGGGTGTGGATGGCGAGCTGGTGCGGCGGCATCGAAGGCGCGACGAGCGACAATTACCGCCTCGACCAGGCCTGGCTCTTCGACCGGGTGCTGGAAATGGCGCGCGCCAACCATATCAAGCTCAGCGTGGTGCTCGACAACCACGACGACATCAAATTCGGCAAGTTCTTCCCCTATGGGGCCAGTTACGATGCCCGGCTGAAGACCTTCCTCGCAGGGGTACCGCCGGCCCAGTACGCCAGGCGGCTGGAGTATGTGCTGGCACGCTGGGGAGCCGACGACTGCGTTGCCGCCTGGGAGCTGTGCAATGAGATCGAGCAGGCCCAGCCGATCCGGGAGCGCGCGGTGGCCTGGGTGAAGGGCGCCGCGGCCCTGCTGGCCAAGGACGACCAGGATGGCCGGCTCCATACCGTCAGCTGGGCAGGCGATGACTGGGATCAGGTCGCTACGCTGCCGCACATCGATGTGACCCAGATCCACAGCTATGTGCTGGAATGGAGCGATCCGGTCGGCCTCCTGCGCCGCGGCACCCGTGATGGCGTCGGCATGCTGCTCAACAATGCCGCGCGCGCGAATGCCATCCCCAAGCCCTTCTGCTTTGCCGAGCTCGGCTACCAGGGCAGCAACGAGAAGAATCCCGGCAATGACATCGATACCGCCGGCCTGCTGCTGCGGCAGCAGGCATGGGCCGGCTTCATGCTCGGCGGCTACGGCACCGGCATGGGCTGGTGGTGGGATGTCTACATCGACAAGGACGCCCTCTGGCCGGTCTACAAGGGCTTCGCGGCAGCGGTCGACCGCATCGACTGGCATGACAAGGATCTCCTGCCGGTGACCCCCAACCAGGAGTCCTCGATCCGCGTGATCGGCTGGCAGAGTCCGAGGCAGATGCTGCTGTGGCCCCAGCTGCGCAATGACACCTGGTACGCCACCCTGATGGACGAGAAGCCGCGGCCGCACCTCAAGCGCGCGACCAGCGTGGTGATGCGCGGGATGACCCCCGACCAGGCCTATACCGTCCATGAGCTCGACATGGTGACCGGTGTCGAGCAGGCCAGCCATGGCGTCACCAGCAATGCCAAGGGCAATCTGGAGCTGGTGGCAGTGCCGCCGCTCATCGATCTGGTGTGGTGGGTGGAGGCCGACAAATGACCGGCCATGCGCGTGCCGGCATGGCGGCGAGCGCTCCTTGCCGTGCCGAGCACCAGGCATCAGTGGAGCGTCCATGCCGATAGCCTCCGCCGTGGTCGCCGATGACGAGATCCTCAATCGTGAACTCCTGGCCGAGATCCTGCCGCGTTTCGGCATCACCGTGCGCACAGCGAAGGATGGCGTGCAGGCGCTCAAGGCGCTCGAGGCCGAGCCTGCGGACCTGCTGATCAGCGACATCCGCATGCCGGGGATGGGCGGCCTCAAGCTGCTGCTGAAGGCGCGCGAGAAGTGGCCCGACATGCCGGTGGTGATGATGACGGCATTCGCCTCGGTCGAGAGCGCCATCGAGAGCATGCGCCAAGGGGCCTACGACTACCTGATGAAGCCGTTCGGGGTCGAACAGGTCGAGGCGCTGCTGATCAGGCTGAATGAACGCAGCACCCTGGTGCGGGAAGTGCGGGTGCTGCGCCAGGAGGTGCGCGACCGCCACCGGGAGCGGACCATGCTCGGCTCCAGTCCGGCGATGAAAGACGCCCTGGATACCATCGCGCGCGCAGCCAAGGCCAACGCCACGGTGCTGGTGCATGGAGAGAGCGGCACCGGCAAGGAGCTGGTCGCCCGTGCATTGCATGAGCAGTCGGCGCGCGCCAGCGGCCCCTTCATCAGGGTCAATTGCGCCGCCCTCACCGCCACCCTGCTGACCAGCGAATTGTTCGGGCATGAGAAGGGCGCCTTCACCGGCGCCAGCGATGTGCATATCGGACGGTTCGAGCTGGCCGATGGCGGCACGCTCCTGCTCGATGAGATCAGCGAGGTGACGCCCGACCTGCAGGCCAAGCTGCTGCGCGTCCTCGAGGAGCGGGAATTCGAGCGGGTCGGTGGTTCACGCCCGATCCGCGTCGACGTGCGCATCGTCGCGACCACCAACCGCGATCTGACCGCCGAGGTCAAGGCCGGCCGCTTCCGCGAGGATCTCTACTACCGCCTCAATGTCATCCCGGTCCAACTGCCGCCGCTGCGCGAGCGGCGCGACGACATCCCGGCCATCATCAGGCATTATCTCGAGATCTTCGGCCGTGAGATGGGCCTCAAGCCGCGCATCGAGGACCAGGCGCTGCAGGTCCTGGTCGGCTACCGCTGGCCGGGCAATGTGCGGGAGCTGGTCAACATCGTCGAGCGTCTGCTGGTGCTCAACGGCGGCAGCCCGCTCGACCTCGAGGCCGTGCGTCGCAGCCTGCCTGAGCTCGCGCTCGCTGCTGGTGCGGTCGTGGTGGCGGAGCCGGCAGCCGCCACGGCCTCCCAGGCGATCCGCTTCGGTGACGCGGTGACCCTCGATGAGCTCGAACGGCAGCACATCCTCGCCACCTTGGAACGGGTGGGCGGCAACAAGCAGGAGGCCGCGGATCGCCTGGGCATCGCCCGGCGAACCCTGTGGGATCGCCTCGAACGCTACCGCGCAGTCGCTCCCGAGAGCGGTCAGGCGAACGAGGGATGAGCGCGACCGCTGGCGGGTCGTGCGGGCCGCGGTCGGGCGGGTGGCGCGCTCGGCACGCTGGTTTCGCTCGATGACCACCGCACCGATCCCGCGCGCGACTCCGCCCTACCTGCAGGTCAAGAGCCGCATCCGCAACCTGGTGCTGGACGGCACCTACCACGACCGCCTGCCATCCGAACGCGAGCTGGCCAGCACCTTCGGCATCTCCTACATGACCCTGCGCCGGGCGATCGGCGAGCTGGTGGACGAAGGCATGCTGCGTCGTCGGATCGGACGCGGCACCTATGTCTGCTCGGCGCAGAATCCGGGCAAACGCACCAACGCCATCGGCCTGGTGCTTCCGCCCTACGTGCGGGGCGGCATCGAAAACGCGTACTACTCGGGCGTCTTCGCCGGCGCCCTGGCCGAGAGCGAAGCGAGCGGTCGCAATCTGCTCGTCGCGACCAGGGTTCAGGAGCTGGTGCCGGCAGATGGCCTGTCGCCGCATCCTATCCGCAAGGTGGATGGCGTGATCGGTGCGGCGATCGACCAGGACAGCATGCCCATGCTGATCCAGGTTGCCCGCTTCATCCCGCTGGTGCTCCTGGATTCCTTCGCCGGCCCCGACATCCCCTGCGTGGTGGCCGACAACATCGAGGGCTCGCGCGCCGCCATCGCGAACCTGGTCGCCGCTGGGCACCGGCGGATCGCCTATGTGACCGGACGCCTCGCCGGCGTCGGCCTCGAGCGCCTCGAGGGTTACCATCTCGCGCTCAGCGAAGCCGGCATCCCGCTCGATGAGCAGCTGATCTTCACCGGCGATTTCGAATTCCAGTCCGGGATGATGGCCGGCGAGCGGCTGCTGGCGATGCACCCCCGGCCGAGCGCGATCGCCTGCGCCAACGATACCATGGCCCTGGGGGTGATGCGCTATGCCCAGGGCAGCGGCGTCGACATTCCTGGCGAGCTCAGCCTGATCGGCTTCGATGACATCCCGGCGGCCAGCCAGGTCACGCCAGCCCTCTCCACCGTCATCGTGCCGCGGCATGCGCTCGGCGCCACCGCGGTGCGCATCATCTGCGAGCGCATCGCCTCGCCCTCGCTGCCGGTCATCGCGCGCACGGTCATCCCGGCGCGGGTGGTGCTGCGGGCCTCGACCGCTGCCCCTGGCAGTCCCCGGGATCAGCTGCGGTAATCGGCGTTCTCGCTGATGTATTCGTGGCTGCGATCGGCTCCCAGGATGGTGCAGCCGATCGCGCCCAGGCCCAGCTCGACGCCGATCTCGACCGCGCGCTCATGGGGTGGGAAGCGGTGCGGCGGCACGAAGGTCACGCCATCCGCGGGCGGCGTGCTGGTGTACATCTCAGCCGCGCTCAGGTGGGCGACCAGGTGCCGCTCGACGTCCGGATCGAGGCGGAAGACGCCATCGCTGAAGAGCAGGTGCCCGCCCATGGTCAGGCGCATGCGTCCCAGGTCGAGCCCCGGACGGGTGGCGCCGACCTGCTTGCCGACCGCCATCACCAGGCGTCCGACATTCGGGTCATTGCCGCACACCGCGCACTGGAACAGCGGCGAATTGACGATCGCCTTGCCGACCCCGGTGGCAAGGCCGAGATCGCTGGCGCCGGAGACGGTGACCTTGATGACGTGGTGGACGCCTTCGCCGTTGCGCACGATGTCCTCGCAGATGTCGCCGCATACCCGCTCCAGGGCGGCGTCGAAGGCGGCATGATCCGGGCACGGGACGGCGCGGGAGGACAGCGCGACGACGGTGTCGGAGGTGCTGGTGTCGCTGTCGATCGACATGCGGTTGAAGGTCGCCGCCACCGCCCTGGCCAGGGATTCTCGCAGGACCTCCCGCGGGACGTCCAGATCGGTGAGCAGGTAGACCAGCATGGTGGCGAGATTGGGTTCGATCATGCCCGCGCCCTTGGCGATGGCGACGATGCTGCCGCCGGCGAGCTCGGCGCGGCGGATCTTGGCGTACAGGTCGGTGGTTATGATGCCATCGGCTGCCGGCAGGATGGAGGTGCCCTGGAGGGCGGCGGCCGCCTGCGGCAGGGCTGCCAGCAGGGCATCGACCGGCAGGCGCCAGCCGATCACGCCGGTCGAACAGGGCAGGATCTGCTGCGGCTCCAGCGCGAGGAGGCGCGCGGCACCGGCGCACACCGCCAGCGAGGCCGCCTCACCGGCAGGGGCGCAGACATTGCTGATCTTGTTGTTGATCACCACCGCTCCGAGGGTCGCCTCCTCCATCCGCTTGCGTCCGATCAGGACTGGCGCTCCCGGGCAGGCATTGCGGGTGAACAGTCCGGCGAACGCGGTTGTCGGCCGATCGAGCGCGATCATGGTCACGGTCATCCTGGCCGGCTTGCGCACCTCGGCCGGAACGAATTCGAAGCGCGTCGTCCCGACGCGAAAGCCCCTGGGCAGCGCCCCCTGGCTGGCCAGCCAGGCACGATGCTGCTCATGGGCGGTGAAGGTCAGGGACGTGCTGGGCATGGCAGGAGTGTGATGCCCAGCCGCAGGGCGCAAGTCCGCTGCGGCCCAGCCGTGCCTATTCCGCCGGCTCGATATCGGCGCTCATCGATCCTTTGCTGCGCGCCAGGCGCTCATCACGGCCGTAGGCGTGGATCTGCTCCTGCTTGAGCTCCGCCCGTTCCCGACTGGTGGTCTCGACGATGACGCGGTCGCGCTGATCGACCTCGCAGGCCATCTGGTAGGCCCGTTCGACCGAGTGCCCGAACAGGCGCATCAGCATCTCGATCACATAGTCATAGGTGTGGTCGTCATCGTTCAGCAGCACCACGTGCCAGCGCGGGGCGATGCGCGTGTCTTCGAGGACCTCGATTTCGGGGGCGGCTACCGGCATGGGGAATTGCTGGCAGTGTCTGCACCGTGCCGGCGATTCAAATGCCGGCCGGTATCACGGCGCCTGGCCCGCAGGCGGTGCATCGGCGATGGTATCGGCGATCGGGAGATAGCCGCGGCTGCCATTCGGGAGGATCACCAGCACCCGCCCCGACCAGGGGGTCTGGGCATCGCGGACCGCAACCGTGCCCATCGGCACCAGCGCACCGGGGGTGCCGGTGCTGTCGAGCAGGCGGGTGTCGCGGACGGCGGCGATAAGGGGGTGCCGGAGTTCGGCCTCGAGGGCGAACTGCCCCGGCGCGATCAGCGCGCAGATGCCCGCACCGGACAGTGCCAGAGCGGCCCGGCGAGCAGGGGCCAGGCAGGCATAGCCGAATGCCAGCCCGGCCACCACCATGAGCAGCATCGCTGGCCAGCCGCAGCCCGGCCAGGCGAGCGGTCCGAGCCTTGTGAACCAGCTGTCCGGCAGCTCGATACCGAGGGCGCGCAGCGCCTCGCGCGGCTCGTCACGCTCCGGGGCGCGTTCATGCGCCAGCAGCAGCCAGGCGATCGCGCGACCGCGGTCATGCGCGGCCGCGGCAGCGAGGCCGAGATCGAGCCAGGCATCCCAGCGGTCGCTGGACTGCGCCTCGGCCAGCAGCGCCGGCAGCGCCTCCTGCGGGTGGCCATGGCTCCACAGCTGGTAGGGATCGTCGGCGGGCGCGGGCACGGCCTGCGACCAGAGCATGACCACGGCGACCAGTGCACCGCCTGCCACTCCCCGGAGGCGGGCGAGGAGATCATCCCGGGGCGGCATGCTCATCGCCGGCCTCCCAGCAGCTGGGCATCGGCCTCGAGCCCGCTTGCGAGCGGCTGACCGCCGTAGCGTGCCAGTTCGGCGGCCTGCAGCAGTCGCTGGGCCGCCGCCCGCTGGGCAGGTTCGGCGAGCGCTGGCATGAGCGCCTCGATGACGCGCAGCATCGCCTCCGGGTCGCGTGCCGCAACCGCACGGCAGAGCAGTTGGCCGCGGTGGGCAGCGCGCTGCGGACGCAGGGCCAGCCGTTGCAGGGCGCCGATGGCGAGGCCGAGCAGGAGGGCGGCGCCACCGCACAGCCAGCTGGTGAATGCCTGGGGATGGAAGGACACCTGGCCCCGCAGGGGTCCTGGCAGGGACGGTGGGCTGGGCTGGGCCGCGGCCGGTATGGCAGCGGCCGGCTGGCTGGCGCCGGTGACGGCGATCTCGCGCGTATGGCCAGGCAGGACGGTCAGCACGGGTGACATGGAGCTGGCGCGCTGGTAGCGATGGGTGGTCAGATCGTAATAGGGCAGGCTGAAGGGCGGGATGGTGTAGCTGCCCGGCTGGCTGGGGACGAGATCCCAGCGGAAATGACGCTCCCCGCTGGCCTTGTCGTTCGCGCCCCCCGCCGGGTCGTCCTTGGCATAGGCCTGCAGACCCTGCGGGAGCGTCAGGGTCGGACGGCTCAGCAGTTCGACCTGCCGTCCGCGCACGCGCAGATCCAGGACCGTGCCTTCGCCCGAGACGATCCGGGCCCGCTCCAGGAGCGCAGCGACCTCGAGCGGTCCGAAGAGCCCGGCGAAATCGGCTGGCCGGCCCGCGGTCGGCAGCGATTCCACCGTCAAGGTCGCGGGCTTGACCGCGATATGGTGGCTGGAAGTGGGGACCAGGCGGTTGAAGAAATCGCGATGGCAGCGGAAGAATTCCTGCTGTCCGCTGACCTCGATTGCGCCGGATTGCGATACCGTCAGCGGCCAGCGGTAGGTCGCGACGCTCCAGCGTCCGCCGTTGGCATCGGTGGTCGAGCCGTTGGTCTCCTTCTTCTCGCCCAGGCTGATGGTGCCGGCCGGCGGGCCGATATCCGGCTGCTTGATCGCGCGCTCGCGATCCTGCTTCAGGTAGATGCGGTAGACCAGCGCCGTCGGCTGACCGGGGACGATGATCGGCGGATCAAATTCCGCCTGCGCAAAGGCCTCGCCGGTCAAGGCTGCATTGGCGGCCTGGGCCGAGGCGCTGACGGCGGCGGTGGTGAGCGTGCTGCCATCGGCGAGGGTCACGGTGATCGGCGGGAAGGTCACCGGCGTCGCGGCGGAGACGCGCATGCTGAGGTGGGCGGTGAAGCTTCGGCTTATGGCGCCATTGACGATCGAGACGTTGGTGGCGCGGCCGGTGACCTGCCACTCGACGCCGGCGACGGTGGGCAGGTCGATGTCCTGCACCTCCTGGGGGGTATCGGTGACCACCACTGCGGCTTCGCAAGTCGCGCCCCTGATCAGCGGATCGGGAAGCTCGAGGTGGGCTTCGCTGGCAGCCATCAGCCACGGCTGGAGCACCGCCGGCAGGAGTATGGCCAGCACCAGACGTGCCCGCCACGGCGGTCGCCGGTCGGCGTCCCGAGCACGCCTTACCACGTCTTGCCCTTGTAATGCGGCTGCGCCTCGCCGCCTTCGAGCAGCTGGTAGCGCAGCACAGCGCGATTCTCCTTCGGCAGCTGGTCGATCCAGCGGTCGGCCGCCGCCTGATTGATCAGCTGGGCCTCGCGTGCGGCATCCCGGCCAGCGCTTGCGGCTGCTCCGTCTGCCGGACCGGACTGCGCGGATGCGGTGGCGTCCTGTTGCCCGGGCTGCCCACGCTGTCCCTGCTGCGGGTGCTGCGCGTGATCCTGCTGATGGCCAGCGGGATCCTGGTGCGTAGCTCCCTGATCCTGATTGCCGCGCTGTCCTGCGTGCTGATCGGGCTGTCCCTGCTGTCCCGGTTGTTGAGCCTGATCCTGCTGCCCCGGTTGTCGATTTTGCGCGTTAGTGCCCTGCTTCCCCTGCTGCGCCTGATCCTGCTGGTGCCGATCATCCTGGTGATCGTTCGGCGTCTTCTGGTCCTGGGAGGAGGGCGCGGGAGCGACGGTCACGGTGATCTTCTGCTGGGTTGCCGCCTGCCAGCGATCGGCGACCGCGATGGTGACCTCGGCGCTGCCCGCCACCGTGCATGCTCCACGCAGCGAGCCGTCGCCATCCAGACGCAGGCCCTTGGGCAGGACGCCATCGGCGATGCTCCAATGGAAGGGGGACGTGCCGCCGGCGATGGACAGGGGTCGCTCGACCGGCTGGCCGACGGTGAGGGCGATGGGGTGGGATTCCTCGATCACCGGAGGCGGGTTGACCGGCACGGTCACGGTGACCGTGCGGCTGCGGCCATCCTCCGCCTGGATGGTGGCGGTGAGCGGCTGCTGACCGGCCTGGTCCGGGGTGCCGGTGACCGCACCATCGGCGGCGATGGTCAGACCGTGCTGCGGTGACGCCGCCCAGCGGTAGGTCTGCGGCGGACCGAGCACGGAGAGCCGGTCCTCATAGAGAGCCCAGGCGGTCGCCGGCGGCAGGACCGCCTGCGTGGGAGCGAACAGGTCGGTCACCGACAGCTCGAGGTCGCGTTCGGCATGGCGCTGCTGATCGGCTGCCGACAGATGCAGGGTGACGGTGCCCTTCTCGCGGGCGACGCCGCTGATGACGGCGGTCCCCCCATTCTGCTGGGAGAGCGTCAGGCCGGGAGGCAGGCCGGTGATGCTCCATCGGGGGGCCTGGAGCCCTTCGCACGCAAGTTCGGCATGGTAGGGGCTCGAGCGCACGGCCTCGGGGAGATGGCTGGTGAGGATGGCCGGGGCAGGCAGGACCATCAGCGTGATGGTGTCGCTGATGGGGTGGTTGTCGGCATCCACCAGTGCGACGAGGAGGTCATAGCGACCAGCCGCGACCGGGGTGCCATGCAGCCGCCCGTCGCTGTCCAGCTCCAGCCCGCGCGGCAGCGGCGAGGAGGGGGGTGCGGCAGCGCCGGCTGGAGGCTTGGAGACGGCGGCCGCGCCCAGGCTGAAGCGGTAGGCGCCATGGCCGCCAGCTGCCGGGATGTGCACATCATAGGGTTCGCGCGCATGCGCATCGGGCAGCCGATGCACGGCGAGATGCAGCTTCCTGGCCTCCTCCTCGGCGGTGCGCCGAGCCTGGTCGGCGCGCACGATCAGCGCCCGGCGCAGCTCGCGCAGCAGCTTCTGCTCGTCGGCATCCTCGCTGCGCAGCGCACAGGCCCGCTGGGCCGCCTCGACCGCGTCCTCGAGCCGTCCCTGCTTCCAGCGCACCAGCGCCAGGTTGTGGGCCGCATCAGCGGCGAGTGCGACCTGGGGGCTGGCGCTGGCGATATCCAGATGGGTGGCGGCGGCCTCGGGATCGCTGTCCATCTCCAGCGTTCCCAAGTTGAAGTGGCCGGCATAGAACGTCGGCTGCTCGATCAGCAGGGCTTCAAGGGTGGCGCGTGCCGAGGCCTTGTCGCCATCCCGCGCCGCGCGGTCGAGGCTCTCCCACGGATCGGCGGCGCCTGCGGCGCCGAGCGGCAGCAGGAGCAGCGCCCAGGCGATCATCATGCTGGCCGCTCCCTGGCGTGGGCAGAGGACGCGCATCATCCCACCCCCATGGTGTGCGAGCGCCTGGTCGGCATGAGCGCGCCGATGGCCAGGAAGGCCAGCGCCGGCAGGAGGAACCACTGGAAGCGCTCGCTCATCACCACGCGGCGGTGCTCCTCCCATGGCAGCTGGGTGACGTGCGCCAGCAGGTGATCGTGGATCAGCTCGATGTCCTTGGGATCGTTCCCGGCATTGATGCACACGCCACCGGTCTCTCTGGCGAGCTGATCGAGGGTGCTGCGATCGGCATCCATGACCTCCTCCTTGCCATCGAGCATGAGGGTGACCTTGCGCTCCGGGTCGGCGAAGAAAAGGCCGTAGACCGGTATGCCGACGGCCTTGGCGGCCCGTCCCGCGGCCTCGACGGCCGCATGGTCGTCATCAGCCCCATCGCTCATGATCAGGATCGCCTGGCCGCGGTCTGATTGCTTGCCGAGGACGGTCAGGCCGGTCTGCACCGCCGCGCCGATGGCGGTGCCCTGGTAGCCGTTCTCGACCGGGAACAGCTCGGGGCTGCAGTCCTCGAGCATCAGGGCCAGCGCATCGTGATCGCCGGTCAGCGGACAGCGCAGCACCGGCATGGCGGCGAAGGGCATCAGCGCCATGCGCGTCTCCGGCGCCAGGCGCAGCAGGTCGATCGCCTTGCGCCGGGCCGCTGCGATGCGCGAGGGGTAGAGATCGGCTGCCATCATCGAACGGCTGCAGTCCAGGATGAGGAGGAGATCGCAGCCGCGGCTGCTGTGCAGCTCGTCGCTGGCGCCCCATCGCGGTCCGCACAGCGCGGCGATGCCGGAGGCCAGGCCGGCCCACAGCAGCGCGGCGCGCATGCGGGTACGCCGGCGGGCGACCGCGGCGCTCAGATGGGGAATGCCCGCCCCGACCGCGGCGCGGGCCCTGCGCACGCGCCTCGACCACCACCAGGAGCCCAGGCACAGCACGCTGGCGAGGGCGACCAGCCAGAACAGCTGCGGGTGGGCCCAGCTCATGCCACTCCTCGCAGCCGGGGTTCCAAGGCGAGCGCCAGGGCGATCAGCGACAGGCCGATCGCCAGCGGCCAGGCGAAGCGGTCGCTGAAATCGTCGCGGGTATGGATGGTGCGTGGGGTCGGCTCGAGCTCGTCGATATGGCGGAAGCAGCTGTCGAGGCCGACCCGGTCGTTGGCGGTGTAGGCTTGGCCGTTGGCGAGCGTGACGATGCTCTGCAGACGGGGCATGTCCGGCAGCTCCTCGGCCGGCACGCTCACCACATGCACGCCGCCGAAACGGTCCTCCTGGGTCATCGTGCCATCGGGATTCCCCACTCCGATGGCGTAGATGCGCACCCCGATGGCATTGCCATGGCGGGCGGCTAAGAGCGGGTCGAAGTAGGGCACCAGATCGCGCGAATCGGCGCCATCGGTGATGATCACCATCGCCCGGCCGAGGGATTCGGCATCGCGTAGGCAGCGCAGCGCCATGCCCATGCCCAGCCCGAGATTGGTATTGTCGCCGAGCAGCCCCGATTTGTGCTGGCCCCAGAGGGAACGCTGCTGGCGCTCGGTCCGCTCGAGGAACTGGTTGACGGTATCGTGATCGTAGGTCAGCGGGCAGCTGGTCAGCGCCTGGTCGCCGAAGAACACCAGGCCGACGCGATCGTTGGGCCGGTTGGCGATGAAGAGATGGGCGGCATTCATGACGGTACCCAGCCGATCGCTGCGCTTGCCCTGCTCATCCATGAGATCGTTGATCTGCATGCTGCCGCTCAGGTCGATGACCAGCATTAGGTCGCGGCCTGCCTGCTCGCGCTCGACCATGGTGCGGCCGTATTGCGGCCGCGCGGCGGCGAGCACCAGGCCCGCCAGGCCGCAGGACAGCAGCAGGCGGAACAGAGCCGGGCCCCGGCTCTGCCGCAGCACGCCTGCCGCCAGGGCGAAGCCCGAGAAGGCCGCCCCGCCACGGCGCTCCGCCCGCCACCAGATCAGAGCCGGGAGGATCAGCAGCGCCAGCAGCCAGACGTCGGCGAAGCGGAAGATCATCAGGTCCGCCCTCCCGCCTGGGTGGTCACCGGGGAGTCGGTCGCGCCGCGCTGGGCCAGGCGCTCTGCGGCCTCGGCATCGAGCCGCTGCTGCACGCCATCGCACCAGCTGCGGGCGGACTCGACCGATGGCCGCAGCGCCGAAATCGGCAGGTCCGCGGGGCTCCAGCGCAAGGCATCCAGCTGATCGAGCAGGCGCACCAGGTCGCGGTATTCGCCATCAGGCAGCCGTCCGCGCAGGATCATGGCGGTCTCGCGCGTCGTCGATCCCGGGCCATCGAAGGAATGGATGCTGCCGACATAGCGCCGCAGCGCCAGGCTCAGCCGCGCCCCGGCCTCCTTGCCGTCGCCGGTCGAGGCAGCGGCCGCCAGATCCTGGGCGAAGACCGCGAAGGGGGTGGGAGGCGGTGCGCTGGTACGCCGCCGCCAGAGATTCAGCAGGATGAGCAGGGCGGCGAGGGTGCCCGCCAGGAGCGCTGGCCAGAGCCATGTCCGCCCAGTGGAGGCCGCGAGTGGCCTCACCCATGCGGGGCGGGGTGCGGGCAGGTCGGCAGGCCTGGCTTCCGTGCCGACCTGGATGATCACCGCGGGAGCGCTCAGCTCGCGCCGGCCCTGCGGGCCGATGAGCGAGACGCTCGGACGCGGCAGCGACCAGGTGCCGCTGTGCCGCGCGGCGAGCTGCAGCGTGAAGGTGCGGCGCTCCTCCTCGGCGGAGCTCGCGCGCTGCGCAGGGGGGAAGCTGGTGACGAATTCGTCGCTGAAGGCGCCGGCGGGATCGGGCTCATGGTCAGGACGGTCGACCGTCCAGCCATGCGGCCAGCGGTAGACCACCGTGACTGTCAGCTGGTCGCCGACCGCGACCGCAGCCGGCGAGGCGCTCAGCTCGATGCCGAGGTGCGGTTCGGCGCGGGGTGGTGGCGCGCCTGACTGGTCGGCGGCAAGAGCCCCGGTTGAGGCCAGCAGCAGCGCGGCCGTCCAGCGCATGCCGCGCTGCCGCGGCAGCACGGCATGCGTAGTCGTCCGACGAGCGGAGCGGGCCGGCTCAGCCATGGACCCTCCGCCGCCGTTCGCGGAAGAAGCGGCTGAGGGCCGAGAAGGCGCTCTCCCCCGTCTCCAGGTCGACGAGATCGCAATCCGCAGCGCGGAAGGCGGTCTCGACGCTGGCGCGCGCCGCTTGCCAGGCCTTGGCATATGCCGCACGGGCGTGCGTGCCGTTGGCGAACACCCCCATCTCCTTCCCTTCGGGGCTTTCGAGCACCAGGGGGCTCGATCCGCTGGGCAGCTGCGCCTCCGCCGCATCGCTGACGCGCAAGCCCACGACATCGTGCCGTCTGCTCGCACGGGCGAGGGAATTCGCGAAGCGGCCATCGTCGGCGCCGGAGGTGAAGAGGAAATCGCTGATCAGGAAGCAGACCGCTCGCCGCCGGGCGACGTGGGCCAGTTCGTCGAGGGCATGGGCGAGGTCGGTCGGCCTGCTGGTGGCCTGCGACGCCAGCACTTCGCGCAGCACGCGGGTGACATGGCCGCGGCCCTTGCGGGTCGGCACGTGCACTTCGGTGCGGTCGGTGAAGGTGACCAGGCCGATGCGGTCGTTGTTGCGCAGCGCGGTGATCGCCACCACCGCGGCGGCCTCGGCGGCGAGGTGGAGCTTGGCCCGCGGGGAGATGCCGGGGATGGCGCCGAAGCGCATCGATCCGCTGATGTCCACCAGCAGGAAGGTGCTCAGCTCGCGCTCCTCGCGGAACACCTTGACGAAGGGCGAGCCGGCGCGGGCGGTGACATTCCAATCGATCGAGCGGACATCGTCGCCGGCGACGTACTCCCGCACCTCCTCGAAGGCCATGCCCTGGCCACGGAAGGCCGAGCGGTATGGCCCTGCGGCGAGCGATGAGACCAGGCGGTGGGTGCGGATCTCGATGCGCCTGACCTGGCGCAGGATGTCTGCCATCGCCTCGGGCGTCAGGTTCAAGGGAGCGGAGGTGGATGCCATGCTCACGACCGCCAAGGGCTACGGCACCTGGACATGCTCAAGCAGACGGCCGACCAGGGCATCGCTGGTCAGGCTCTCGGCCTCCGCCTCATAGCTCGGCACCAGCCGATGCCGCAGCACATCGGGGGCGATGGACTTGACGTCCTGGGGGGTAACGAACCCGCGTCCCTCGAGGAAGGCATGTGCGCGTGCGCACGCGGCCAGCGCCAGGGTCGCCCGCGGACTGGCAGGCACCTCGATCAGGCCGCTGAGGCTGGGGATGCCGGACTGCTTGGGATCACGCGTCGCCCGCACCAGGCTGACGCAGTAGTCCTTCAGCCGCTCATCCATATGCACCCCTTCGAGCGCCGTCTGCGCGCGCGCCAGGGCCTCGGGGGTGAGCACCGGCTGGATGTCCGCCTGGGTGCGCGTGAGCGAGCGGTCGAGGATCAGCCGCTCGTCCGCGGCCGGGGGGTAATCGATGCTGATCTTCATCAGAAAGCGATCGGTCTGCGCCTCCGGAAGGGGATAGGTGCCCTCCTGCTCGATCGGATTCTGGGTGGCCAGCACCAGGAACGGCCGGGGCAGCGGGAAGGTCTCATCGCCGATGGTGACCTGGCGCTCCTGCATCGCCTCGAGCAGCGCGGACTGCACCTTCGCGGGCGCGCGATTGATCTCATCGGCGAGGATGATCTGGGCGAAGATCGGCCCCAGGCGGGTGGTGAACTGGCCGCCGGCGTAGATGCGCGTGCCGATGATGTCCGCCGGCAGCAGATCGGGGGTGAATTGGATGCGGCTGAACCTCGCCGCCATGCTCCTGGCGAGCGCCTTGACCGCGGTGGTCTTGGCCAGGCCGGGCACGCCTTCGAGCAGCAGGTGGGCATCGCAGAGCAGGCCGATCAGCAGCCGGCGGACGACATCGCGCTGACCGACCAGGGCCTTGGCGATCTCGGCCTCGACCAGGCGTACCGGCTGCGCACTGTCGGCCAATGCCGACGCCGAGGCTGCTGTGGTCATCGTTTTCTCCTCTCGCCAAGACGTCGCACGTCTATCCGCCTTTCGCACATCAGGTGCTCTGATGTAGGTGCTGCTGCCGGGTTTCAAGGCGGCGCTTCCGGCCCCCTGGCCGCCGCCTGGAGGGGGTCGCAGGGCGGCGATCGGCGATGCCAGGCCGCGGAGGCCGAACGGTCTAGTGCGCTGCCAGGCGCGCCTTGCGCTCCGCCTGCCGCTGCCGTGCAGCCTGCTCGGCCAGCTCGCCGGGGGCATGCCCGGAGGCGACAGCGTTGGCGACGGCGAGCACCTCGTCATCGCGGGCATCCATGAGCGATTCCGGCAGGTCGGCGCCGGCACCGCTGGTGCGCAGCTCCTCGACGTACCTGCCCCAGGCGGCGGTCACATCCTGGCTGTTCTTGTAGGAGCAGAACTTAGGTCCGCACATGGAGCAGAATTCGGCGGTCTTGAACGCCTCATGGCCGAGGGTCGAATCATGCTTCTCGCGGGCGCGATCGGGATCCATGCTCAGCTCGAACTGCTTGTTCCAGTCGAAGCTCCAGCGCGCATCGCTCATCGCATCGTCCCAGTCGCGTGCGCCCTTGCGGTGGCGCGCGACGTCGGCGGCATGGGCGGCGATCTTGTAGGCGATCACCCCCTGCCGCACGTCCTCGAGGTCGGGCAGGCCGAGGTGCTCGGCCGGGGTGACGTAGCACAGCATCGAGGCGCCATGCCATCCGGCGATGGCGGCGCCGATGGCGCTGGTGATATGGTCGTAGCCCGGCGCGACATCGGTGGTCAGGGGACCGAGCACATAGAAGGGCGCCTCATGGCAGATCTCCGCCTCCTTGCGCATGTTCATCTCGATCTGGTCCATCGGCACGTGGCCGGGGCCCTCGATCATCACCTGCACGTCATGCTTCCAGCAGACCAGCGTCAGTTCGCCCAGGATGCCGAGTTCGGCGAATTGCGCCTCGTCGCTCGCGTCCGCGAGGCAGCCCGGCCGCAGGCCATCGCCAAGGGAGACGGTGACGTCATAGCGTTTGAGGATTTCGCAGACCTTGTCCCAGTGGGTGTAGAGGGGATTCTCCTGGTGATGGTGCATCATCCATTCCGCCATCAGCGCGCCACCACGGCTGACGATGCCCATCTTGCGCTTGCTGATGTAGGGCATGAAGCGCAGGAGCACCCCGGCATGCAGGGTCATATAGTCGACCCCCTGCTGCGCCTGGTGCTCGATGGTCTCGAGCAGGCCTTCGATGGTCAGGTCGGTGACCTTGTCGACCCGCTGGACCGCCTGGTAGATCGGCACCGTGCCCAGGGGGATGGTGGCAGCCCCGATCAGGGTCTCGCGGATGTGGTCGATCCCGCCCCCGGTGGAAAGATCCATCACCGTGTCAGCGCCATATTTAGCGGCGACGCGCAGCTTCTCCAGCTCGCTCTCGGCATGGGAGGTGACGGCGGAGTTGCCGATGTTGGCGTTGATCTTGCAGCGGGCGGCGATGCCGATGGCCATGGGGTCGAGATTGACATGGTTGATGTTGGCCGGGATGACCATCCGGCCGCGCGCCACCTCGCTGCGCACGAGTTCGCCGTCCAGCTGCTCGCGTTCACCGATGCGCCGCATCTCCTCGGTGATCACCCCGCGTCGGGCATAGTACATTTGTGAGACATTGGCATGTCCGCGACGGCTGGAAAGATATGTACGCATGGAAATCCTTGCTGGGAGGCGTGGTCGGATGGGGGAGGATGGCGGCGTCAGTGCGCCCAGGGTGGCAGGCCGGAAGCGACACCCCAGCCGGCAGCCAGGGGGCGGATCCTGGATGGGAGAAGTGAACGCCGCTGGCTCATCGCATGCAAGTGCCTTCCCTACGCCGGTGCGATCCGGATCAGGTTCACAGGGTCACCATGGAGCGGCCAAGCGGTCGCAGATGGTATCTCAGGCCCCTCGCAGGCCTCCCCTAGGTGGGCGAGATCATGTGCGCTTCCCGGAGGGGGGCAATCGCCAAGGTTCGGCGGGGAAAGCGGAAAACCCGGTTGCCTGCCGCCACGGCTTCGCATCAAATGCCGGCATGACCGATGCGCACCACGGCGAGGCCGCCAATGACGCCGACGCGCGGCTCGCCGACCTGCTGTCCACCATGTGGGAGGCCTACCGCAACGACGATGCCGCGGCCGGCATAGTCGCCGGTCGGCAGGCCGTCGCCGCCTTCCCGAGCCAGGGCGAGGCGTGGTTCTGGCTGGCCTGCTGCCTGGAGCGCGCCAAGGACTACCGCGCTGCCGACCACGCCTACCTGCGCGCCGCCAAGGCCGGCAACGAGGCGCAGATGCTGCCTTTCCGGGTCAGTTGGCGGCACTTCCAGCATGCCGTCGAGTCGGCAGGGGATAGCCTGCCCGAGCCGCTGCGCGGAGCGCTGGAGGAGGTCACCCTGGTGCTCGCCGACTATGCAGAACCGGCCCTGCTCGAGGGCTACGATGAGCCTGAGCTCCTCGGTCTGTTCGCCGGCAGCGAACGCTCCGCGGTCGACGCGGCGAGCGATGTCACCGCCCCGAGCATCAGCCCCTGCATCTACCTGTTCCGACGTGCGCATGAGCACCAATGCGCGACCAGGCGGGAATTCGACCTCGAGGTCAAGCAGACCCTCTTCCATGAGCTCGGCCACTATCTGGGTTACGACGAGGATCAGCTCGGCGAGCTGGGTCGAGGTTGACGATGCCCTGTTGAAGACCCGTTTTTTTGACCACACTCCCCTATCCGGACACCCTCGCCATTGGATCGCCATCATGATGAGATTCCTGCGCACCGTCCTCCAGCTCATCCTCCTGCTTTTCGTGATCGGTGCGCTGGCAATCATCGTCGTCGGCACGGTGATGCCGCTGGTCCCCGTCCCTGCGGTGATCGTACCGGCGACTCCTGATCTGGCCAGCCGCGGGGCCTACCTCTTCTACCATGTCAGCGCCTGCGTCACCTGCCATTCCACCCGTGATCAGACCCTCCTGTCGGGTCCGGTGGTGCCTGGGACCGAGGGTGGAGGAGGGGACGCCTTCAATGAGAGCGCCGGTGTGCCAGGGACCATCTATGGCCGCAACCTGACTCCTGCGGCGCTGCTGCCCTGGAGCGATGGCGAGATCGCCCGTGCCATCACCGCGGGCGTCGGCCGTCACGGCAACGCGCTGTTCCCGCTCATGCCCTATCAGCACTATGCGAGCGCCACCCAGAAGGATGTCAGCGCGCTGATAGCCTATCTGCGCAGCCTCAAGCCGATCGAGAATGTCGTCCCCCCCCGCAATCTGACCTTCCCGATGAACCTGATCGTCAACCTGATCCCCAAGGCCGCGCATCCCGAGCCGGTCCAGCCGGTGGTGGGAACCCCGGAGTATGGCGCCTATCTGGTCAACCTGGGCGCCTGCCTGCACTGCCACAGCATCGACCACCATGGCGATATACCTCCCGGCATGCAGTTTGCCGGCGGACGGACGTTCGCCATCGATGGCGGGACCGTGCGCTCATCCAATCTGACCTCCGACAAGGAGACCGGTCTGGGCGCCTGGACGAAGGAGCGCTTCATCTCCGCCTTCGCCGCCTTCCGTCAGCCGACCGCGACCATCCCGGTGAAGCCGGGCGAGTTCAACACCCCCATGCCCTGGAGCGAATACGCCGGCATGACCGACACCGACCTGGGCGCGATCTTCGACTACCTCCATGCGCTGCCGGCGGTGCGCAACCAGGTGGTCAAGTTCTCGCCGACCCGCTGAGCTATGACAGGGCTTGGCCTGGCCAGGCGAGCATTCAGCGCGTCCACACCTGACCGCTGTCGACCACCAGCACCTGGCCGGTGACGCAGCGCGCCTGCTCGCTGGCGAGGAAGACGGCCGCATTGGCGATGTCTGCACCCTTGATCTCGCGATTGAGCGCAGTCAGGGAGTTATAGTAGGGGATGACCTCATCGGGGCGGATGCCCCGCTTCTGCGCCGCCTTGGCGATGTAGTCGGGGTTCCAGATCTTGGAGCCCTCGAAGACGTTGCCGGGGGCGATGCAGTTGACGCGTATGCCGTCGCGGCCGAGCTCGAGCGCCCAGCCCCGGGCCATGTGCAGCTCGCCGGCCTTGGTGGCATTGTAGGCGGTATTGGACTTCGACGGCTCCAGGCCGCTCTTGGATGAGAGCAGCACCATCGACCCCCCATGCCCCTGCGAGCGCATGACGCGCGCCGCTTCGCGTCCATAGAGGAAGTAGCCGGTGAGGTTGATGCGCAGCGAGAGCTCCCAGCGATCGAGCGGGAAATCGACCAGGTCATGTGCCGGGGCGACCCCGGCACAGCAATGCACCGTATCGATGCGTCCGAAGCGCGCGAGCACGGCATCGAAGCCGGCGGCGACGGAGGCCTCGGCGGTGACATCGACCACCACGGTGATGACGTGGTCGGCATCGCCGAGCTCGCTCTCGATCGCCTGCAATCCGGCGCGATCGACGTCGGTGAACGCGACGCAGGCTCCGGCACGGTGCAATCCCAGCGCGACCGCCCTCCCCAGGCCGCTGGCGGCTCCGCTGACGATCGCCACCTGTCCGGACAATGGCCGGGTGTCGCTGCTGGTGGTGCCGGGATGCGCGAGATCGTGGGCATCGGCGCCGGTGGCGAAATGAGCAGCACCGACGGCGATGCGGCGCGGCAGGTCCGCCCTTTTCGCCAGGGCCGCGTCCAGCTCGGCTGCGCTCTGGACCGCCAGATCAGGGGTGCCGGCCTCACCCGGGATGAGCACGCGGGCGAATGACGTCGCACGACGGCGTTGCAGGGCGGCAAGGATGGCACGGGTGGTGTCGGTCATGGCGGTTGTCCAGGGCGTGCGCATGGTAGAGCCCTGCATCCAATCGTCCACGCCCTGCCCGTTTCCAGCCATCCGGGTCTCGCTTGAGGATGAGCGCGCGGGATGCGGTTCGGCCTCCGGCGAGCCGCCGCGCCAGCGCACGGCCGGCTGGCGGTCACTTCCTGTCGGGGGCGAACATGGCGCGGATCTTGCGCAGCAGATCCCCCTGGGTGAAGGGCTTGGGCAGGAAGGCGAGGTCCGGGGAATGCAGGGTCTCGAGATCGGTGGCTGCGCCGGTGTAGCCGGACATGAACAGCACCTTGATGTCGGGCTGGCGCATGCGCAATTGCTCTGCCAGCTCGCGACCGCCCATCCGTGGCATGACGACATCGGTGAGCAGGAGATTGATCACCGGCTTGCGCTCCTGGTAGATGCGCAGCGCGTCATCGCCCGAGGTCGCCGGGATCACCTGGTAGCCGCGCTCCTCGAGCATCTCCCTCAGCAGGTTGCGGATCTCCTCCTCATCCTCCACCAGCAGGATGGTCTCCGCTCCGATGGTCACTCCGCGTGATGGCGTGTGCGAGATGGTCGCCGTGGTCACTCCGCGATGATAGGGCAGGAGGATGACGAAGGTCGTCCCCTGGCCCGGCGCGCTGGCCACCTGCACATAGCCATGGGACTGCTTGATGATGCCATAGATGATCGACAGCCCCAACCCGGTGCCGGTGCCAGCCGCCTTGGTGGTGAAGAAGGGCTCGAACAGGTGGGACTTCACCTCCTCGCTCATGCCCATGCCGGTATCCTGGACCGTCAGTTCGATGTAGTTGCCCGCAGCGATGCCATCGCTCTGGAGGTCGATGGAACGTGAGCGCGTCGAGATCGACAGGCGGCCGCCCTTGGGCATGGCATCGCGGGCGTTGACGCTCAGGTTCATCAGCACCTGGCCGATCTGGTTCTGGTCGGCCTTCACCGGCGCCTCCGGCAGGAGATCGCCGGTGGCCAGCTCGATGTCCTCGCCGATCAGCCGCCGCAGCATGGGGGCGAGGTCGGCGACCACCGAGCTGAGGTTGAGCTGGGTCGGGGCGATCACCTGCTTGCGGCTGAATACCAGCAGCTGGCGGGTGAGATTGGCGCCGCGATCGGCGACCCGCAGGATGCTGTCGATGTTGGCACGCGTACGATGCCCGGGTGGGGCGTCATGCTTGAGGTTCTCGGCAAAGCCGATGACCGCGGTCAGCAGGTTGTTGAAGTCATGGGCCATGCCGCCCGCCAGGCGGCCGATGGCCTCCATCTTCTGCGCATGCAGGAGCTGCTCCTGGCTCCGCTTCAGGGCATCCTCGGCGGTGTGCCGGGCGGTGACGTCGCTCAGGACGACCATCAGACCGGTGGCATTGCCCTGGTCGTCGCGCTGGACGACACCGGAGAGCAGGACGTCCACCACCTCGCCGGAGCGGGCGACGAACTGGCAGGGCATGTCCTTGCTCAGGCCGCTGCCATAGAACTGGGGCAGCCGCTCGGCCAGCATGCGCTCACGCGCTTCCGGGGTCATGAAGTCGACCGAGCTGTGTCCCAGCACCTCCTCCCGGGTGTAGCCGAAGCGGGCGAGCCAGGCGTCGCTGACGCTCACCATCAGGTCGTTGAGATCGACCGAGTGCATGATGGCGGGCGTCTTGTTGTAGAGATCGCGGAACCGCTCTTCGCTCGCCCGCAGCCTCGCTTCTGTGCGCTTGCGCTCGGTGATATCGCGGACGATGGCCTGGATATGCGCGCCGCCGATGCGCTTGGCGCTCACCTCGACATCGATGAACGATCCGTCACGGCAGCGCAGGCGGCGTTCATGGACCAGGGTCGCCCCTGACTGCAGGGCTTCGGCCTTGAGAACACCGCCTACCAGGTCCTCGGAGAGGACCAGGTCTCTTGGCGCCATGCTCAGCAGCTCGTCGTGGTCGTAGCCGAGCATGTCGCAGGCCCGTTGATTGACATCGACGCAGCGCCACGACAGGTCGGTGATGAAGATGCCATCGGATGCCAGCTCCATCAGCTGGCGGTACTTGCGCTCGCTCTCGCGCAATGCGTCCTCGGCGCGCGTGCGTGCGGTGACGTCGATGGCGAGCCCGAGGAAGCCGGCATTGCGGCCGCTGGCATCGACCAGCGGGGTGGTCCAGGTCTCCATCATCACCGTGCCGCGCTCGAACAGGGTGTTGAGGGGCTTGCCCTGCTGTGCGGTCTCCAGCTGCTGGCGCATCACCGGCGTATCGGGATAGAAGGCGTAGGCGCTTGTACCGGTCAGCTCCTCGGCATTCAGCCCCAGCGCCTTGAGCCCCTTGCCCTCGACCAGGGTGATGGTGCCGGCGGCATTGACGGTCAGGACCACGATCGGCGCATTGGCCAGGACGAGGCGGAACGGGGCGTCATGCGCTGATTCGCCGGAGGTCCCCTGTGCGGCGGCGAGTGCTCGCGAGGCCATGGCCAGCCAGACCACGATCAGCACCAGCGTCGCGACCGGCAGCCAGAGCGCCCACGAACGCATGCCCGACCAGGTCAACGACAGCGCCACCGCGGTGATCACTACCGTACCAGCGATCACCAATGCCATGACGATGAGTGTTCGCAGCGAGCGATCGGCCATGATTTCCAGTGTAGGCTTCGCGGGCGATTGTCGATGCGGACTCCTCTCCCCCTGCCGTGGCGCTCGGTGCACGCCTCGGGGCAGCAGGCAGATGATCGGCGGATGCGAGCCGGCATGGGTCAGAAACGACCATGGTCGCAGCCGGAGAGGGCACTAGAGTGCCCAGGCGTCTACCGGAGACATCCATGCGAGTCGTTCAGTCCTCCGCGCTGGCTGTCCTGCTCCTCATGAGCACGGCCTGCGAGCAACGTGCACCGCTCGGCCAGGGCGAAGTGGCGGGCATCGCCGATCACCTGCAGCTGCGCGAGCACCTCAACTGGGGGGATCCGATCGAGGTCCTGCCTCCCGCCCGCAGCGATGCCGATGGTCATCTGTGGTGGCAGGCCCGCTATGCCAATGGGCCCGATGGCAGCTCCCGCATCATCATCGTCGATGATGAGAGCGGCTGGTCGCGCCTGCCGCCGCCTGGCTATGTCGCGCGTTCGAAGCCCCTGGGCAAGCCCTCGGCGGCCGTCCCGGTGGTAGCGGCCGAAGGCCCCTTCGTGCTCCTGCTCACCCCGTCTCAGGAGGAGGATGACCAGGGCCGCCTGGTGCTCGAACGCGAGGTGGTGCGGTTGAATGCCCTGGCCGGCAGCAATGGGCTGATCCCGCTCTTCTCGCTCCGGCATGGACACGACAATCAGGTCTCAATCGTCTATGGCTGGCAGGGCGACCAGGGAATTGCCAAGGACCCGCGGGTGGTCGAGTGGATCGCCTTGCGCACGCCCTACCACGACACGCACTGGGTCGACCTCACTCAGCCGTGAGCGGCAGCCAGACCTCCCGTGTTCGTCACGGGCGCACGGAGGGCCGCGCACGCGCGATCCTGGGTCCGCCTGGTCAGGTCGAGGTCGGTGCCGAGGGATCATCGGTCCTGCCGGCAGCCGGGGGCGCCGCGGGAGGAGCGTCGCCAGCCGGCTTGGCCGGGGCTGCGCTGGGCTGGGCTGCGCCCTGATCCCGCTTGGCCTCCTCCTCGAGCTCCTTGGCAAGCTTGTCCAGATCCTCGAGGTTCTCGTCATCCCAGTAATCGTCCTCACGCACGATCAGGTAGGTGAGCATGCCGCCCGAGATGAAGAGATTGAGCACATAGCCGATCAGCAGCGCCTCGATCACCGATTGCCATAGACCGGTCACGGTGCCCGTGACCCAGTGGTAGTACTGGTTGTCGTCGGCCCCGGGGGGGAGCTGCCCGAGGGTCGGCTCCCACAGCCGGTAGTTGCTGAAGGTGCTGCTGAGGTTCTGGGTATCGAACTTGTGCAGCAGGCGCAGATCGAACTCCGTGATGACTTTGCTGGAGATCTCGCTGGCGCGCGATTCGGTGGCCTGCACGCCATGCGGGATGCCCTCGGGCAGGAGGAAATGCTGATCCTTGAGCTGCTGGATGCCCGCATAGCCGATATGGTAGGCGAAGTACATCATCACCAGGGTGAGGGCCAGGCTGGCGGCCAGGACGTGCGGCTTGGTGCCGACCGCCTCGATGGTATCGACCACATTGTCGAACCAGCCATGCTTGCGGATGGCGACGATGGCGGGGAAGACGAACACGCTCAGCCAGATGGCGATGCCGAGCAGAATGACGAACAGCGAGAAGAGGAAGGCGAGGGGATAGAGCAGCGCATACACGGTCGGGCCGACATAGGGGATGCAGGCCAGCAGCTGGGGCAGGTAGACCAGCGCCAGCTTGACCCCCGCCAGCAGGCCCATCAGGAACAGCGGCACCAGCAGCGCAGGCACGATGCGGTCCTTGTACTGGGAGAATGCTTCGCCGAAGGTCAGGAATTCGTCGTCCAGGAGGTCTGCTTTGAGGAAGACGGCCACCAACGAAGCGCCGAGGCTGAAGATGGTCAGGGCAATGGCGAACCACACCCATTCCACCACGCTGCGCACGATCATGCTGCCGCTGTAGAGGCTGCCTGACACCGAGCTATTGGCGAGGGTGTCGTCGTACAGCCACATCCAACCACCGATGGCCGCAAGTGTTACGACGGACACCAGCATGCATTTCGGCTTGAATGCCAGCATCGGGGCGGTGAAGAGATCCTTCCACGTCCACTGGCGGGGCTCGGGCTTCCACTCTTCGACCGCTGCCGGAACGGTGCTCGCAGGAGCACTGGAATCCGCTTTCGGGTCCGGTTCGGGCCTTTTGGCGGTCGTATTGGCATCGGTCATGGCTCGCTCTCCGGTCTGGTTGGCGCGGATGGATGCTAGGGGGATAGGTGAAGCGGTGCAACCGCAAGGGTGGCGATCGTCTCCGGCGCGCCTTGCCCGCCGCACGGGCCTGCCATGCTGCAGCCGCGACGGGAGCGCCAGCATGGGCAAGAAGGACCTGTTCATCACCAAGCATTTCCTGCTTGAGTCGGATCGCGCACGCGAGCTCTACCATGAGTACGCCAAGCGCGAACCGATCATCGACTACCACTGCCACCTGTCGCCAGCGCTGATCGCCGCCGATGCCCCGTTCGCCGACCTCACCGAGATCTGGCTGAACGGCGATCATTACAAGTGGCGGGCGATGCGCTCGAACGGCATCGATGAGCGTCTCATCACCGGTTCGGCAACAGCGCGCGAGAAATTCCAGGCGTGGGCCGAGACCGTGCCCAAGTGCCTGCGCAATCCGCTCTACCACTGGGCGCATCTCGAGCTCAAGCGGCCCTTCGGCATCGCCGACCGCCTGCTCAACCCCATGACCGCCGAGTCGATCTGGCAGGACTGCAATGCCGCCCTGCGCACGCCGGCATTCACCCCGCGCGGCATCCTCGAGCAGATGAACGTGCGCGTGGTCTGCACCACCGATGATCCGGTCGACACCCTCACCCACCACGCTGCGATCGCCGCCGATCCCCGCACCGGCCTCCAGGTGCGTCCGACCTGGAGGCCCGATCGCGGGATGGCGGTCGAGGATGCCGAGCGCTTCAATGCCTGGGTGGCCCTGCTCGAGGCGGCTGCCGATTGCGAGATCAGCAGCCTGAACAGCTACTTCGATGCGCTCGCCAAGCGCCATGACTATTTCCATCAGGCAGGCTGCCGGCTCTCCGACCACGGCATCGAGATCGTCTATGCAGATGCCTGCAGCGAGCGCGAGGCGGCGCGCATCTTCGCCAAGGTCCGCTCCTCCAAGCGTCTGAGCGAGCAGGAGGTCCACGGCTTCAAGGCGCTGATGCTCCATCATGGGGCGGTGATGGATCACCAGTCCGGCTGGGTGCAGCAGTTCCACATCGGACCGGTGCGCAATGCCAGCACCAGGCGGCTGCGCGCCTTGGGCACGGATGTCGGCTGCGATTCGATCGGCGATGCGGCATTGGCGCGCCCGCTGGCGAGATTCCTGGACCGCCTGGATGTCGATGGACAGCTGGCGAAGACCATCCTCTACAATATCAATCCCAAGGACAACGAAGTGCTGGCGACGATGATCGGCAACTTCCAGGAGGGCGGCATCCCGGGCAAGCTGCAGTTCGGCAGCGGTTGGTGGTTCCTGGACCAGAAGGATGGCATGGAGAGGCAGATCAATGCCCTGTCCAACCTGGGATTGCTCAGCCGCTTCGTCGGCATGCTCACCGATTCGCGTTCCTTCCTGTCGTTCACCCGCCACGAATACTTCCGGCGCATCCTCTGCAATCTGCTCGGTGACGAGATGGAGAAGGGCCTGCTGCCCGACGATCTCGACCTGGTTGGCGGCATGGTCGGCGACATCTGCTACCACAACGCTGCGCGCTATTTCGACTTTGGCCTGGTCGAAGGCCAGAGCCGCCCGGCGAAGACGGGGCGCCAGCGAGCGGGAGCGGTGCCTACCTAGCTGAGGCCAGGTCGGATACGGGGGAGGGGATTCCCTTGACCCCCCCGGGGTGCATGGGTAGAATGGCCTTCGGAGTGCCATCCCGTTTATCCACCTGGCTCCAGCGGTCCACAGCATGGGCGACACGTCTAATATTCGTAATGCCGTTCAGAAGATCGGACAATCGTTCGGTGACTATACGTTCTATCATATCCTTGCCGAAGGCGGCATGGGCATCATCCTGGAAGCCGAGCACAAGGCGATCGGCCGCAAGGTCGCGCTCAAGATCGTAAGTCCAAAGTACGCAGCGCGTAATGGCTACAGCCCGGAGCTGATCGATACCTTCATGCATGAGGCGCGCATGCTTGGCGCCATCGACCACCCCAATGTCATCACGCTCTATGATGCCGGCCTGGTAGGCCAGTGCCCCTTCATGGCCATGCGCCTGGTGCTGGGTGGCGATCTCGGCAGCCGGGTGGCCCATCGCGGGGTGCTGAGCGACGAGGTGGCGCTGCGCATCATGCGCGATGCCGCTGCCGGGCTGCACGCCGTGCACCTCGCCGGCTACATCAACCGGGACATCAAGCCGGCCAACATCCTGATCGATATCGACGAGACCCCGCGGTTGACCGACTTCGGCCTCGCCTTCAAGCGCTCCGAGCAGCCCGATGGCAGCACCATCGCCGGTACGCCATCCTACCTCGCACCCGAGCAGATCACCAGCGGTCGCATCGATGAGCGCACCGATGTCTATGCCCTGGGTGCGACGATGTTCTATGCCGTGACCGGCAAGCCGCCCTATGCCGGCGACACCCCGGAGGAGACCATTCGGCAGGTGCGTGATGCCACCCGGCAGCCGACCGCCCGGCACGCCCGGCCGAACATCAAGCCGCAGCTGGGCACCATCATCCGTCGCGCCATGGCGCTGTCCCCAGACAAGCGCTACAGCGACGCCTCGCAGATCGAGCATGATTGCCGCTGCGTCCTGGCCGGCGAGGAGCCTGAATACGCCAACATCGGTCAGCGCAAGCGCAAGACCTTCTTCGGCTCGTTTGTGTCACGGGCCAAGGCGATCATGTGATATCTCAGCGGGCGTTACGCACCGCCATTCGGTGCGCAGGCGCTGCGTCATGGGCTGGCTGACCCTCGCCCTCATCCTGAGCGCCACCGTGGCAGCGACATGGCTGGCACGAATCCCCCCGTATCTGACCGTAATGCGCTGGCGGCTACTATGGCTGCTGCCTATAGCAGCGATCGCCCTCGCCGGCTCGTTAGGACTGCGCGATTCAGATGCGCGTCGGCTGTTCGCCCAGCTGCTTATGCCCGCCGGGCTGATCTGGCTGCTGCTGATCGCAAGCACAGTATGGGCCATGCTGCATGCGCGCTTCGCCCAGACATGGTGGTGCTTAGCCGTTCTCGCCACCTATTCACTGGCCGGTAACGATCTGGTCGGCAGCAAGGCGCTCGCCTCCCTAGAAGCCCGCGTACCTCTCATCGATGTCCTCACCGAGCCTCCCTTTGAGGCGGTATTCGTCCTAGGTGGTGGGGTCGTGCATCGCCCCGATGCTATGCCAGAATTAGGTCCGTCTGGGGATCGTCTTTTCGTGGCGGCCTCGCTCTATCTCCAGGGCAGGACCAAGCTGCTGGTGCTGTCGGGGGATTTCGCTGCCGACGAATCCCACATGCTGCAGCGCCTGGGCGTTCCCGAGAGGGCGACCATCGTCATCAGCGAACCTCAGGATACGGGTGCCGAGATCATCGCCTACAAAGGGCTCGTGGATGCTCGCGGCTGGAAGCACGCGGGACTGGTGAGCTCCGCCTGGCACCTGCCGCGTGCATTGAGGCTGTGTGCCCGCACCGGCCTTTATCTCGAGCCATTGCCGGCTGATTGGCGAGGCGGGCGACCGGACATCACTGCTAGTGCCGTTGTCCCGCAGGCGCTCGGCTTCACCAAGACCCAGCACGCTTCATGGGAGTACCTAGGCATGTGGTGCGGACGTTGACGATAACCGGTGAATTGATGGATACTATAAACACTGAAGGGAGGAGGACGAATGGACGTTGAGCTGATGGAGGTAGAAGACCCGCGCTGGAAAGAGGAGCTGGCCGCTCAACGGCACGATTTCTACCACCTCCCGGACTACCTGAAGCTGTGCGCGACATCCGCCTCCGGTCGCCCTGTGGCATTGTATGCACGCTCGGGGGAAGGAAGGCTGTTGGTCCCTCTGATACTGCGCGACATCGATGGTCACGGCATTCCTGAATGTGCAGGTCTACGCGATGCAATCAGCCCCTATGGCTATCCTGGTCCGCTGGTCGTGCTGCCACCAGGGCCGCCAGAGCAGGGTCGCGAATTCCTCGTCCAGGCACTGGCGGCAGGCATCGGTCTGCTGCGCGAGCAGCGGATTGTCAGTGCATTCATCCGTTCACATCCCCTGCTCGGATTCGATACTGCAGTCTTCGCCAAAGCAGGCGAGGTGGTACATCACGGAGAGACAGTCTCGATCGACACCACCTTGGACGAGGCTGGACGCTGGAGCCAGATCCGTAATGATCATCGCAGTGGCATCAAAAAGGCCTTGCTCAGCGGTCAGGTCGTGGAGTTCGACGACCAATGGCGCGAACTTGACGCATTCGTGTCAATCTACAACCAGACCATGGGGCGGGTCAGCGCCAGCGCCGGCTACTTCTTCCCGCGCGAGTACTACCTCCAGTTGCGGGATGCCCTCGCAGGCCGACTGCATCTGGTCATCAATCGCATTGGTGGAGAGGTGGCGGCCGCAGCGCTGTTCACCGAGGTCGGGGGCATCGTCCAATATCATCTCAGCGGCACAGCTGAACAGCATCGCAAGGCCTATCCGAGCAAGCTGATCCTCCACCACGTCGCCGGCTGGGCGCACCAACGCGGCAGGCAGTGCCTTCACCTCGGAGGGGGCCTCGGCGGGGAGACCGACTCGCTGTTCCTGTTCAAGGCGGGCTTCTCGGCTCGCCGCCATCCATTCCATACGCTGAGGGTGGTCACGGAACCGGGAATTTATGCCAGTCTGGTCGACATCGCCGAGCAAAAACGGGCACCCGGCTCGACGATCAGCTCGTCGTTTTTCCCGCGTTATCGCCATCCGTAATGAAGTCTGTCGAATTGAAGCGTTCGCTGCTCGGTTCGATGTCATCAGGGCGGCGGATTCTTTCCTCAAGGTCTGTGGCGGATTGACGAGGACGCTGGCCATCAGGCAGATCGAGTGCGGCCAAATGGTTGCCAGGGAAGCTTAACCGCGAATCTGGCTCATCATTTCCCTGGGCCCGGAAGGTATCTGTCGCGCCATTGCTGAAATCGTTGAATTCGGCGCTCGGTATCCATTCCGGCACCAGCTTGCTGGTCAGGAAAATGAATTTCTGAAGATCTCGCTTGTGGCAGGCTTCAAGCAGATCATTTACCAGCGATGCGATTTCGGCGTAATCGCGGCGTGTCGAGCGGGCGATGGTGATTCCCGGAATTTTGGTCGAATTCTCGGTGTCGTCGATAAGGAGCTCTTCGTACAGCTTCTCACCAGGGCGCAGCCCGCTGAAGGTAATGAAGATGTCTCTGTCCGGCACGTGGCCGGTCATGAATATCAGCTGGCGTGCGAGGTTGACGATGCGCACCGGCTCGCCCATATCGAGGATGAAGATTTCCCCCGGATTGGAAATCGCGCCCGCCTGCAGCACCAATTCGACCGCCTCAGGCAGTAGCATGAAATAGCGCGTGACATCGGGATGGGTCACGGTCACGGGACCGCCCCGGCGGATTTGATCGAGAAAGTAGGGGATAACGCTCCCGGATGAGCCAAGCACGTTGCCGAAGCGCACCGCGCACAGGCGGGTGAGGCCAGGATTGACGTTCTGCATGAGCACTTCACATGCACGCTTGGAAGCGCCCATGACATTGGTCGGACGGACCGCCTTGTCGGTCGAGATCATCACCAGTTGCTCGATGCGGTGGGCGATGGCGATCCTGAGCAGGTTGGCAAAGCCGCCGAGGTTGTTGGCCATGCCGAGGAAGGGATTCTCCTCGACCATCGGCACGTGCTTGTAGGCGGCAGCATGGAAGATGATGTGCGGACGGTGATTGGCCATCAGCATGTCGAGGGTGTCATGATCGCTAAGCGTGGCGAGGATCGGCCTAATGACGACCTTCGGGAAGCGGATGCGCAGATCATTGTTGATCTGATAGAGGTTAAATTCGCTATGGTCGATGATGATGATCTCACGGACTCCCGCGGCGCCGATTTGGCGGCAGAGCTCGCTGCCGATCGAGCCGCCGCCACCAGTGACCATCACGCGCTTGCGATCGAGCATCAGCTTGACCGATTCGCGATCGAGCTGGCGGAGAGGGCGTCGCAGCAGATCCTCGAGGGCGAGATCGTTCATCGACACCGATGCGGAGGCCTGAAGCGTCGAACCATCGACTGTCTTAAGCCTGACACCGTGGTCCATGCAGGTTTGGAAGATGCTCTTGATGCGCGCTTGAGGGAAATTGCGCTCGGCGATCACCAGCATCACCGGCTTGATTTCATCGAGCAGGTGAGGCAGATCATCGAGCCTGCCGAGCACCTTGCTGCCGCGCATGATCGCGCCCATGCGTGCCGGATCATCATCGATCAGGCCTGCCGGACGGAGGTCCTTCTTGCTGCGCAATTCGTGCAGTACCTGTTCGGCCAGCGAGCCAGAGCCGTAGATCAGCACAGCCTTGGCGTCAGCCATGGCCCGCTGCTCGATGGCTACGCGTACCATTAGGCGCGCACCGCCGCTCAACGTCATTGCGGAGAAGCCGTAGATGACCAGGAAGGTGCGTCCCAGACCACCAGTGTTGGGCAGACGCAGGAAATAGGTGAATACCACTGCGATGATGATGGCCATGCCCACACCGATGGCCACTGTGACCAGGGTTTCGATCCCCGAATAGCGAACCACGGTCCTGTAGAGGCCGCGGCGCTGGAAGACTATCAGCTGCACCGTCGCGATCAGGGCCACGACCGCTCCTGAGGTGCCTCGGAACAAGCCGATGACCTCCAGGGTGCCCTCTGAGATCAGTGCGGCAAACACGGTCGCTACTATCACCACCAGGAGGTCGACGCAGAACCACAGCCAGCGGACGAGGCTGCGCTGGGCGCCGGAACGTGGTCGTGAAAAGCTGCTGGTCAACTGCGAACGCTCGACCATGGTCAGTATCCCATCTTTCGCTGGATCAATCCGACCACGCGCTCGATATCGGCGTTGCTCATGGCGGACCCCGAGGGCAGGCACAGCCCGTTTGCGAATAGGCGTTCCGAAACTGAACCTCCTATCACCCGGGTGCCGGCAAAGACCGGTTGCAGGTGCATCGGCTTCCATACCGGCCGTGCCTCGACGTTATCCTCGGTCAGGACCAGACGCAGCTCCTCGGCGGTGACAGGCGATAGTGCGGGATCGACTTGGATGACGGTCAGCCAGCGGCTGCTGCGCGTGGTGCCATCGCTGCTGTCGGTCATCGGCATGAAAGTGATGCCCGGCAGCGCGCCGAGCTGATCCTGATACATGCGGTTGATGCGCCGACGGGCGAGGACGCGATCTTCGAGCACTCGCAACTGGCCTCGGGCGATGCCAGCCAGGACATTGGAGAGGCGGTAGTTGTAGCCAATCTCGCTATGCTGATACCACGGGGCCGGATCTCGTGCCTGGGTGGAGAGGTGGCGCGCATGGCGGATCAACTCGACATCATCGCTGACCAGCATGCCGCCACCGGAGCAGGTGATGATTTTGTTGCCATTGAAGGAGAAGATCGCCGCGCGGCCGAAAGAGCCAGCCGATTTGCCGCGGTAGCGGGCACCGAGGGCTTCGGCGGCATCCTCGATCAGGGCCACTCCATGGCGAGAGCAGGCGGCGACGATTGGCTCATAGTCGGCGCATTGGCCATAGAGATCGACCACCACCACCGCTTTGGGTAGGCGGGAATGCCGAGCCGCATCGTCGAGCGCCTGTGCGAGCAGGCCCGGATCGCAATTCCAGCTGTGCTCCTCGCAGTCGATGAACACGGGCGTAGCGCCGAGATAGGCGATCGGATTGGCGCTACCAGCGAAGGTCAGGGTCGAGCACCACACTTCATCACCGGGGCGCACTCCGCTCAGCTGCAAGGCGAGATGCAATGCCGCCGTACCGCTGACCAGTGCGAGCGTATGACGAATCCCCACCAGCGACGATACCTCGGCCTCGAAGGCCTCGAGATGGGGGCCAATGGGAGCGATCCAATTGGTCGCGAAGGCCTCCTTGACCAGAGCCAGCTCGTGATCTCCGATATGGGGAGGGGAGAGGTAGAGACGCGGTCGGTCGGTCATCGGCAGTCGCTACTGGGGTGGCACGGAAGGCTCTGACATTGCGGCGCCTGGCACACTCGGCAAAGGTGATCGACGTTGCGGTCGATCGGCCATGACGGGCTGCGCTCGGGTGCGGGCCGAGCGAAGGGCAGTCTACCATCTCGGGCCCTAACTGCCATGCCCATCACCGCCTGCCCCCAGCGCTTATGGCATCGAGCCTGAGCTGAGCGAGCATCCGGCGATTAACGCGATGGACATCGTAGCGTTCGCAGGCAATGGCCCGCCCCTGTGCACCCATGCGCACCACCAGCTGAGGGTCGAGGAGGAACCGCCGCATCGCCGTAGTCAGTGCGTCGATGTCGCGCGGCGGGATGAGGTAGCCATTGACCCCATCCTGCACGGTCTCGCGGCAGCCGGGCATGTCGGTGGTGATGACAGGCCGGGCGCAGCTCATCGCCTCGAGCACGGTCCTGGGCGTACCTTCTCGGTAATACGACGGCAGTACGTAGACACTGGTGGCACCGATCATTGGCCGCACATCCTTGGCCTCGCCATGGTAGCGGATCAATCCGGCAGACTGCCAGCCGAGGATCTCGCTGAGCGGGATGCCGCTTGGATTGGGGTCTGTCGGACCTACAAGGTCAAAACGCGCGCTGGGGAATTCCTGACGCAGCCGGCGTGCGGCCTCGGCAAATTCGACGATACCCTTCTCGCGGATGAGGCGCGAGATGAGCAGGAATGAGATCGGATTGATGGGCGCAGGCGTTGGGCTGAACTGGGCGAGATCAACACCACTGCCATCGACAACGACGCAGCGCGACCTGGTGACCAGACCTCGGCTGATGAATTCAGCCGCGTCGTCGGGATTTTGGAAGAAGACCGTGTGCGCTTGAGGGAGGCTGAGGCGATAGAGCAGGTCGGCGACGAGGCCGGTGGCTCGTTGGGCGATGGTGCTTTCACCGAAGGCGTAGCCGAGGCCGGTAATCAGGGCGGACAGGCGCGGGACTCCGCTCAAGCCGGCGGCGATCAGGCCGAAAACTACAGGCTTGATGGTGTAGGCGAGGACCAGGTCGGGCCTCTCGGCGCTGCACATGGAGATGAGCGAGGCGATGGTCCGCAGATCGCCGAGGGGCGAAATGCTGGCCCTGGCGAGAGGATATCGCCGTACCTGCACACCCAGACCCTTCAGCCGTCCTTCCAGCTCGTCGGGGATATTTGGGGCGGCTGCCAGCACGTGGTGGCCTTCTGCAACCATCGAGGCGAGCAGATGACCTCGGAAAGTGAACAGCGATTCGCCATTGCTGGCGATCATCAGCACCTTCATGGCTGGTCCTTGATCTCGGGATCGTTGCCCAGGAATTCGCTGGTGGTTGCGAATCCGGGCTTCGTGACCCCGGAGGGCCGCACCACCCTCAACAGGGTCAGGAACAGGATCTTGAGGTCGAGCAATGGCGAGATGTGATCAACATACCAGACGTCGAGGGATAGTTTGTCAGTCCAGCTAATGGCGTTGCGGCCGTTGACCTGCGCCCAACCGGTAATGCCTGGTGGCACTAGATGCCGTCGCGCCTGCTCAGGCGAATAGCGAGGCAGATAGCGCACTAGCAATGGACGCGGCCCGACTAGGCTCATATCACCTCGCAGGACACACCAAAGCTGTGGCAGCTCATCCAAACTCGCGGAGCGCAGCAGCTGTCCGAAACGTGTGAGCCGGATCTCATCGCTGAGCAGATTGCCGTTGTCGTCCCGGGCATCGTTCATGCTGCGGAATTTAACCACCGTGAATGACTTGCCAAGGTAGCCGGGGCGCACCTGGGTGAAGAGCACTGGTGATCCGAGCTTCCAGCGGATGACGAGCGCTAAGATCAGCATCAGTGGGATTAAAAGAAGCAGGCCGATTGCTGCCGCGATGATATCAACCGCGCGCTTGAATGGGAGGTAAATGCGCGCTGTGCGCCTAAGTTCAGCGGTCATCGACGAGCCCTCTTTGCCAAGCAGAGGTGGCTTCCGCAACCGCCCGGAAAAAGCGATTGCGCTGCTCCTGCAGGCGATCCTCAGCATAGGCGCGGGCGCGCTCGAGATTGCGTGCTGCGGACCTCAATTGGCGGGCAGGGTCGCCCGCCAGCGCAATGAGGGCCGCGCATAACGCCGAACTGTCACCTGGAGCGATGAGGTCCTCATCGTGGAGGAGCTCAGGGATGCCGCCGACGCGGGTAGCCAAGCAGGGCATTCCGCGCGCCATGGCCTCGAGAAGCGCGCGCGGGAGTCCCTCACTGCGGGATGGCAGAACGAAGGCGTCCGCAGCATCGAGCTCGGTTCGCACCGGCGCTCCGGCGGGCAACGAGCCGCGAAAGGAAATGCGGCTGCCCACTCCAAGGCGCTGGGCGCGTTCCTCGAGGCTGGCGCGGAAGCGGCCGTCGCCGACCAGGGTGAGGGTGAGGTCGAGACCGCGTGCGACTGCGGCAGCTACTGCATCAATCAACAGGTCGGGCGCCTTCACCAGATATGCAAGGCTGCCAACCATCACGAGCCTGAATGGCCGGCCGCTTCGAGCTGAGCGCGGGTTTGAGGCAAAGGCATCGGGGTGGAGCTCGACGTCGGAGACCCCGAGGGAGAATGCACCGACTGCGGCCGGGTAGCGTCGCTGCAATGCCTCCTGGGTAACGTAACATGCAGCTGCGGCAGAAGCGCATTGTCGGATCTGCATGCGTCTGAAATAGCGGCGCAGCAGCGGCCGCAGAGGATGGCGGAAAAGGCCCGGGGCGAAAACTTCCCAGGGATCGGAGCCGACTTCGACACCGAAAGGGTGTCCAGTCCTACGCAGACGCGGCTCTACGGCTTCGGTGATCGATGAGCTTATGCGCATGATGACAGCATGATCGTCATGGATGGCTGCCTGAGCGAGCCGGGTGAGCGTCCCATGATTGCGGAGGTAGCCCGATAGACCACGCCATGCCGGCAGTTCCACGATCACGACACCGGGGCCATCGACGCGATTCCATCCCGGTTGAACAGCGTCGCAGGGCTCGACCCTGGAGACGACGCTCAGGGCATCGAAGACCATGAGATAGCGCTGCCAGAAGGAATAGGCGAAGTTGGTGCGCGTCCAGTAGGAGCCATCCGGACTCCGCACAAACAGATGCTCCATGACAACCGTGGCTTTCATGATGCTCCGAGATGGGGTGAGCGGGTGAGGCTTCGGGACAGGGTCAAGTTGCGGTGCAGTCTTTCATAGAGCGTGCCGCCGACCCATACCAGGACGAGAGGCATGATGGCGCTCAGCTGCACAGCCATGAGCATGACGCAGGTTAGCAGGCCGAAGATGCGCAGCAGGACGTTCCGATTGGTGTCTGCGAGCCGGCAGATCAGGCCGAGCGCGACGGGGCCCAAGATCAGCCCGAACCAGCCGAAGGTAGCAATTGCCTCATCGAAGATGGTCGTGGTCAGGACCCAATGCAGGATCTTGGGAGGTGTCTCGACTGCGTAGCAGGTGAAGTAGACCCCATAAGGGTAGGGCTTGCTCGGCATCCAAGCTCGTGGGACATACATTAGGAGATCAAATTCCAATGCGGCATAGCGAGGATCGACGATGCGCTCACCCTTCAGTTCGGCATAAATTGCCGTTTTGATGGTGTGGTCGCGGCCATAGTCCATGCGCATGTTCTCGTACACCAGCTTGGGATCGCTGGTCTCGCCACCGATGCCTCGCACCATGCTCTGGTACATCAGGGTGTAGGCCGAGAACACCACCGCTAGGATCACTCCGTAGATGAGGCTGCGCGCCCCTCTCAGCGCTCCGCGCGTCCATAGCTGCCAGGTCACGAGGGTGATGTAGATGGCCAAGTGGTGGCGCTTGCCCCCGAGGTAGGCAGCGAGCAGTCCCCATGGGAGCGTGCGCAGCATGTTGCGCGTGAGCGAGGGACCGTCGCCGGCGAGCACCCCGGCGCACACCAGGGCTATAAGCGCAGCAAGCGCGACCACGCCATGATGGTCCCTGACCTCGGCCGAGACCGTATCGAGAGCGCCGGTGATAAATCCGTAGCTGAGGTAGAGTTCTGGCTGGGGGCTGAGCAGCACTGCGATCAGCGGTAGCGATTGCCCAGCGATCAACCAAGGGCGCAGCTTCGGGGATACCAGCATTTGCTGCTGGGCACGCAGATCGGCCCAGGGCAGCGGCGTGGTCCCGCGAGACACCGCCGCCAGATAGAGCGGTATGGGTATGAAGGCGATGTAGAGGAGGTAGATGAGTTCGGTGGTCGGGTCACCGCACGCCCGAAAGATATTTGGGAAATCGCGGAATTCAGGATCGCCATAGCACATCTGCAGCCAAAGGGGCGTCGCACTGAACAGCCAATGGAGGATCAGGCAGAAAAGCACGCATTGGCGGGCGCCACGTAGCAGACGGAACACCGCCCACAGCGCGATGGCCGTGAGCCATGCCAGCACAACTACGCGTAAGAGGTCCATCAGTTCAGACCCGCCGCATTGTTGGCGAGGCAGGCGTCATAGAAATCGCTAAGTGCCTTGCCTGCCTGTGGAGCTGAGAAGCGCGCAGCGAATGCGCGTCCCTGCTCGGCCAGGAGCGATCTGCGATTGCCATCGGCGAGCAGCGGGACAAGTCGAGCAGCGGCCGCCTGGGCATCACCGAGGGGGAACGTCAGTGCTTGATTGCCTTCGCACAGCGCCTCGCGGATCGAAGGCATGTCGCTGGCGACTACCGGAAGACCGGCGGCCTGGGCCTCTACCGCCACCACACCGAAGCCTTCCTCCAATGATGGGAAGACAAAAGCGTCGGCGCAGCCGAGCAAAGGTGCCACATCCTTGAGGCCCTGCAGCACGGTGATTGATCCATGGATGCGAGCGCGTGCGACAAGCTCATCGAGACATTCCCCATGTGAACCTGCAAGCGCGGCATGCACACGTACACCCCTGCGGGCGAGTTCGTCGACGATGGAGAATACCAGGGCATGGTTCTTGTGGGTGGCAAAGCGGGCCACATAGACAAGCAGCGGGAGGCCGCTCGGAAGGCCGAGTTCGCGGCGGGTGGCAGTGCGGTCGATAGCGACGGAATAGCGCTCCAGTTCGAGGCAGTTCGGCAGCAGGCCATGTTGGAGATGACCGACTGCAGCGATGCGCTCGAATGCCTCCCTACTGCTCTGCGATGGATAGGCGAGAGCGGTCGCATGCTTGGCGATGAGATGGCACATCCACCGGCGGTAAAGGCCGCGCAGCAGTGTCGGAGAGCGGATGTCCGTGAGCGGATGCATATGTGCGATACGCACGGGGACGCGGCATTGATGCGCGAACTTGGCGAGGTAGCCATTGAAGAGGAAGAGCTGGCCCTGGACAATATCGTAAGGTCCGTGCTCGCGGAGCAGCTTGCGGAAGGAGGCGCCATAGCGCCACGATCGGTGCGAACGTGGGCAGATCCGGATGCCGACGCCCAGGTCGATGAACTGCTGGGCATAGGCGCCTGCCGTCGCGCTGTTGACCGCGATGTCCATCTGCCATTTGCTGCGGTCGAGATGAGGGAGGAGGCGCAGGAGCCAAGTCTCGATGCCTCCGCGATCGACGGCGCCCATGACCTGAAGTATGCGCCTGGGCTTCATGAATTGCGCTGCCAGAGGCAGGTGAACATCGCACCATCATCAGGGAAGCGATGCGCAAGCTTGGCGCACTCCCCGCGCCAGTACGAGGTGAGATATCCCTCGTAGAGATTGCCCATGTACGAGTAGGTCTTCACGTCCCTGAGTGTCCAACGGCCGGCGAAGCGCTTCTCGAGCGCCCGGAAATCCAGGCCGCGACCCGCTTGGGCCTCCTCGACGCTATGAGCGACACCGAAGTCAACCAGCCGATCGATGACGTCCGCGCTCGGCTGAGCGCGGAATAGGCCCTGCTCGACGCAGCGTTTGGCGGCACCGATATTGAGGTCTCCATGGAAGAGCTTCTTGATCTGGCCCCAATACTTGGAGGGGCGAAGGAAACGCGTCCAGCGGTTGGAATGCTCCTGGGCATTGAGCACTCTGACGCATTCTGGATTGGCGTAGAAGCGTGATGAGGGCTCATGACCCGCTAGCCAGAATGCCCCTGGGGCGAGCAGCGGCTCGAGGCTGGCGATACTGGCTTCGACATCGGGAAGGTGATGGAGAACTGAATTGCTGAGCAGCAAATTGACGCTTTCCCGCGCAGTGGGCAGCGTAGTGGTGAGCTGAAGGGCTGGGAACAGGGGCTTGAGGCGCTCGCCAGCCTTTGCGAGCATGTGCTCGGAGAGGTCGAAGCATGTCAATGCGCTGATGTCCTTGATCGGCAGGTGCTCAAGCGCCATGCCGGAGGCGAAACCGGTACCTGCGCCGAAATCGATGATCTTCCAGGGCGGTTTACCCTTAGCGTGAACGACCGCGAGCATATCGCGCCAGATACCGGGCAGCTGGTCGTGGATCTCAGGATGGATATCGTCGTAGCCATCCGCGCTCAGGACATGGAAGATGCGATTGATCTCGACCACCAACTCGGGGATTGGCTTGGTCGGGCCGTAGGGGGCTAGCAGTTTGTCGAGATAGGCGGTGTGCGCGTCGTTCACGACATGCTCCTTCAGGTTTTGGTGAGCGCCATGGTCGCTGGGAACGAGTAGCTGGTATAGAATGCCGTGCTGGCATAGGCGATTGCCAGGACTGCAGACATGATGAGACAGGACATTGCGGCGCCAAGGGGTCCGTAGGCTGGTATTAGCAGCAGGCTGGCGACCAGACAGGTGACGGTTGCGCACAAGCTGAGGGGTAATTGCACCTTCAATTGGCGTGCGGCGGTGACGGCGAATCCGCAAGCCGAGGCGGACCACGATAGCGCGGTCGCTGCGCACAGCCAGACGAGCAGGGAGCCCTGATTGGCGTAGGCCGGACCGTAGATGGCGGCCAGCAGCGGTCCGCCAATGACCAGGGCGGCTAGGGTGCCGAGCAGGCCTAGACCTCCGCTCACCGCGATCAGGCGCAGGAGCAGGCTCCGGAACGGGCCAGGCAGGCCGCAGGCATAGTAGCGTGCGAGGCGCGGCGCGCATGCATTGCCGATGGCAATGACCGCCATGTTGCCTGCCGCCAGCAGTGCGGAGATGGCGGTATAGTTGCCGACCGCGCTGGCGCCGTGCCAATGCTCGAGGACGTAGATCGGGATGGTGGCATTGAGCGAGAGCATGCATGCGACCAGGCCTAGCGGAGCGGCGCTGCGAAGCAGGCGAGTGAGGCGTGAGCGCTCGACAATCGGTACCAGCTCCGCCCATCCTACCAGGGCGATTGCATTGGGCAGGTCGAAGCATATCAGCACCGTCAGCCATCCACCCCCCATGAGCAGGGTGCCAGCGACAACCCCGGCCCCGGAGAGCACGCCGATCGACATGCCGGCCAAGCCGAGCACACCCTTGGCGAGCATTGATACGCTCAGTCGGGCAAAGTGCTCGTGCCGCTGGAGGAGACCGTAACCGAGCTCGCCGATCGACTCCACGCTCTTGGCGGCGGCAGCGGCAAGGATGATGGGAAATTCCTCTCGGTCGCCACGCAAGGCCAGGGCGATGGCGGCGATCAGCAATACTGCCACGGAGAGCGTCACCAAACGCAGCGCCAGATAGTGGCCCAGGGCATAACGGTCGTCTCCGACATCAGTGGCCAGCAGGTTGCGCAGCTGAAGGTTGGTCAAGAGCATCAGGGGAGCTGTGACGGCCATGCCGAGCGAGAACAATCCGAGCAGGTGAGCGCTGCCAGCGCGTGCCAGGATGAGCAACACCGCCCATTGGCAGGCGGCATATCCGGCATTGGCGATCAGATTCAGCGCCGCATTGCGGCGCAGCGACGTCTGCGGGCCGGCTTGGGCAGTGGAGTGCGGTGCTGCGATGGCCATCAGTCGTGCGCCTGAAGCGCAGCGCGGAAAAGCTCGGCGCGTGGCCAACACTTCAGAAGCTTGATCACGAGCTGTTCAGTGGCTTTGCGGTTCAGGCAGGTCATTCTCGACATAATCCATGCCCAGGCGGCTATTGACGAAATGGTTGCTCGCGTCGAAATTATCGAAACCACCGAAATGGTTGTCGTAGCCGATGGTATGGACGACGTCCTCGGCATCGATGGCGATCAACGTGCCAGACGAATCGGATATCACCGAGCGGAACTTGATGCCATAGCTATTATAGTAATCTACCTGGTTGGCGCTTACCTGCTCGGACCAGCCCACGAAATGGCCGAGAGCGTCGTAGCTGTCGTAGGCGCCTCGGTTATTCGGGACGCTCATGCCCATTAACGACCAGCCGAAGTCGTAGAAGTCGTAGCCACCATCATCGCGCTTCACGGCATGTGTATCGTCAGCTGCAATGACAGCCGCCGTGATGATCAGCAACAAGGACAAAATCCGAAGTGCCAGCATAATGAATCCTACGTCATCGGACAGGAAGCGCAACCCAGGCTGCGATGGCAATGGGGACGACGGCTCAGGCCACTGGGATGGGTGTGGACGGCTCGACGGTGGCCTCTGCCCCCATCTGCGGTTCCTCCTGCCTGGCCACATCCCGACGTGCGACCAGCACCGCGCCAATCAGGCGAGAAGACAGGGGCGTGAGCATCGCCCGCCCCCTTGCCAAGCTGCTCTTGAGGGTCAGTCCATCGCGAACAACCATCACAATCCCATCAGCATGCTCGCCGACCAGTAGGGCATCGGAGAACAACGTCAGCGCCGGGGTGTCGATCAGTATATAGTCGTATAGGGAGCGGCAGAACTCCAGCCACTCGGGCAGGCAATGGCTGTTGAGCAGCTCGCCCGGTCTCGGGGTAGATGCCCCACTATCGAGGAAGTCGAGATTGGGGTATCCGGTCGATGATGCGACCATGTTCGGCTCGCCGGCCAGCAGTTCGCTCAAGCCGCGTTCGCAGGTCTGCCCCAGCTGCTCGTCAAGACTGGGCTGGCGCAGATCACCATCTACTAGCAGTACCTTGAGTCCGGAGATCGCCATCGTCACAGCCAAGCGGGCGGCGATGGTACTCTTGCCCTCGCTTTGCTCGCACGAGGTTATCGCGATGCAGGTACCGCGCTGCCCGCTGCGGCGGCGTAGCCGCAGAGAGGTGCGGAGGGAACGCAGTGCCTCGGCAAGCTGGATCGGCTGGTTGGGGTCGCCCCGTGAGCCCAGGTGCGCCAGGCCGACAACGAAGGGCAATTCGCCAATCACCGGCGCGAAGATGAGGTTGCGGACACCGGATGCGCCGTAGACCCGACGTCCGAAGAATTCCACCGCCAACGGCGCGGCCAGGCCGCCGACGCAACCGAGCAGCGCCGCCGTGAGGAGCGTCAGCGACCAACTGACGTTCACCGCCTTGTGCGAGGCACGAGGCGGATCCACCAGGGCCATCATCACCGAGTCCTCCTGGTGGGAGATGCTCTCTTCCTTGGAGTGCCTGAGCAGGCTTTCGTAAATCTGCTCGGCAGTCTTGGTCTGCTCCTCCATGGTCTGGAGGCGGAAGAGGTTTTCGCGGTAGCTGTTCAGCTCGGTTTCGACGAGCTTGATCGAAGTCTCCAGGGTCGAAAGCTGGACGAGGAGTTTGGCATAATCGGCGAGCAGACCGTCATGGACAGCGCGTACCGCCGATTCGAGCTGGGCATGCTTGGTGGCGATCTGGCTGCGGATTTCGATAAGTCGGGGATGCTTTTCGAGATATTTCTCGGCGAGTTGAGCTTCCATGGTCTTGAGTTCGTAGAGCAGCTTCTGCTGCTCACCGACTGTCGGATTGCGGTTGACCGCGTCGAGGGCCAGCAGTGCCTGCATGCGTTCCTCAGAACCCGGGAGGGCATCGATGCCCTTGATCTGGTCGACGAGAGTTTGCAAGGCCGAGATTTGCTGTCCCAGGACCACTTTACGCGAATTCAGCGCCTGTAATCGCTGGGCTGGGAAGCAATGCTCAGGGTCGAGGACAAACAGCCCCTTATCGCGCTGGAAGGCCTGCTTCTCGTCACGGACCTGCTGGAGATGCTGAAGCGCCTCGGCGGCTTGACCCTGGAGGAAGGAGATGGCGCGCTCGCTCCGGTCCTTCGACTGCGCCAGCTGCCAAGCACGATAGGAATCGAGTACCGCCTGGAGCCCGGACTCGGCGCGTCGCTGCTCCTCATCACGCAGCGAGATCACCAGGTCCCAGCTATCGCGGCTGGTGCTGATGGTGAGTCGCTCGCGCAGATGATCGATGGCGTCGGCTGTCGCAACATATCCTTCGTTGAGCTGCAACCCACCGGTCTTCAGCGCATTCTCGAGCACACTGCGCGACATCAGAATGGTTCGCTGGGTATTCAGCAGGTCATGCTCGTAGTTGCCCGTATAAGGGTCGAACTGAGGTCCGCCGTTGACGTATTCCACCGGCCTCGGGCGCCGGTCGAGGGTGATGGTGGCCTGCGCCTCGTAGAGTGGTGTCTTCAGCGCGGTTGCGATGACCACGAGCCCCCCAGCGATGGCGGCGGCGGTCACCGCCAGGCGAAGGTGGCGTCCGACCATATCGATGACATCGCCAACGGTCAGAACCGGTAGTTCCGAACTGCTTGTTGCCGCCGTATATGGCTGCTGAACGGGTTGGCCTGGTGCAGGCGCTGGCGCAGGTGCAGGTGCGGACGGCTCGTTCATGGGCGCGTGCGTCCTGTCAATTCAAGGGGGCCATCTTGCGGCACCGCAACCATTGCCTCACAGCTTGGTCTGCTCGTAGATCCAGGCAAGGAGGCGGCGTCCGAATCCCGCATTCTGGCCTATGACCAATATCCGGGCGCCGGCGCCGAGCGCCATGCCCGGGATGACGTTCTCGTCCACCGATACTATCAAACGGAAATGATTCGGCAGCGCGCTGACCAGCGGACTGGCTTGGCCTTCGGCAGCACTGTCGAGTGCGACCAGGGGTGTGCGCACGATGCCACGGATTATGCGGTGCTCGCCCTGCAAGCGGATCTCCACTGCATCGCCAATGGCGATATCCTCCAGATAGCGTTCGCCGATCGATGCTTCGACCTGGATGGTAGATGGATCTGCGACCAGCATCAGGTTGTCGCCAGCTTTCACCCAGCTGCCATCACCGGCGAGGCGTTTCCACAGTGGCCCTGCGATGGGTGTAGTCACCGGTGATTCGCGCAGACTTGCGAGTTTCGTATCCTCTTTGTCGATACGGCGCTTCAAATCGGCGATCTGGTTGTCGCAATCGGCACGCTTGTGTTCCAGATTCGTGATTTCGAGGTGCAGGTCGGTGAGCTTGGCCGCGGCAGGTGGGATCAGGCCCTCAGGGAACTGTCCGGTTTGCAGTTCGCTGATCTGTCGTACGAGCTGGTCAATGGCAGCTGCGCGATCGCTCGAGGCAGGTGTGACATCCTGGGCGGAATTCGCGGTGCGCAGGGCAGTCAGGCGCGACTGAAGTCCGACGTCGATCTCCTTACGGCGTGCGAGAAGCTCATTGGAGAGCGCTTCGGCGAGCTGCTTCTTTGCGGTCAGGTCGGCATCGATGGACTGGCGCTCCTCCTTTGCACCATCGCTCAGGAAGGTCATGGAATCGCGCGTGCTGGTGTCGACCTGGTCATTATGGATCACAGCGAGCGTCTCGTCGGTGCGCAACACGTCACCCTTATTCTTCTTGACCGGCGAGAGGCGTCCGTCGATCGGCGCACGCACGGGCACAACCTTGGAGTTGACTACGCAGTTGGAGCTGAAGGGCATGAGCGGCGGCATAGAGAGAAAGCCGATGGCCATCGCTGCCGATGCGGCCACCATGCCAGGAAGCAGAATGAGACGCGTCAGGTGACGCATCCGCCGTGGCAGCGTGAGGGTCGATGGTCGGACACGCATCGTCACCGGGGTCGTGATTTGCGTCGAGCGCGGATCAAGAGCGCTTAGGGGTGCTGACGGCTGGACCACGCCTTGGTTCTGGAGGGGGCTGGCCTGGGTCTGGGAAGTGGGAAGGCCGGGGATGGCAGGACGGCCGAAGACCGAGGTGAAGCCAGCCGAGCCATTCACCGGCTCTTCACCGCCGACGCGACGGGTCAATGCACGGGGAACGCCTTGCTGGACCGAGGATTCTTCGCCGCTGATCATCGGCTGTAATGCCGCTCCGAGGCGGCTGGTATTGAAACTCGCAGTACCTGGATCGGATTGCGCCATCGGCGGCAACGGAGGGTTGCTGACGCTCAGTCCCAGCGCCTCAGCGACGGCGCGCTGCGTGGAGCGAACGCGGTTCAGCTGCGATGTCATTTCGGACACTGAGGCGGTACTGACCTGGTCTCTGGCCAACGCCTGATCGCGCTCATCGCGCAGCATGCGCATACGCTTCTTCGCCCGGATCAGGCGACGCCGGATGACGCGCAGCTCCGCGCCGTGATCTGGCTGAGCGCGCAGCTGCGCAATCTCGAGCGCGAGACGGTCGCGTTCGCTGCTGACTTGAACAAGGCGAGCTCGGGCCTCGTTGAACATCTGCTCGGTCTTGAGATGTTCTGCCCTGGCATCATTCACCTGCTGTTCGAGGGTGCGGATGCGCGCCTGATCGGTAGCTATGCGTGAGAGGGTGGCTTGCTGTCCATCTCCGGTCGCCAGGCTGGCGCGCAGCTGACTGAGTTCCGCATTGACGCGATCAAGCTCGTTGAGCGCTTGCTGACGCGATTCCAGGGCATCCTGGAGCGACTTCTGGCCGGTGCCGGTGACGGTACTGAACCCCTGCAGTCGGATGTCTGCAAGCTCCCGGCGCAGCCGCTCGCACTCGAGCTGGTACTGCTCGCGCTCCGCGCTCTGGGCCGCGAGCTTGGCCTGCAGCTCGATGGTGCGGCTGCGGGCGGTCTCGGCCGCATGCAGCGACTCGACCAGGCTGCGCGACAAGGCCTGGACCCGCTCCTGCTCGGCACTGAGCTGCTGGGTGGCTCGGGCCAGCTCGATCAGCTGGCTGTCGCGATCGGTGGAGCGGCCGGAGTTCAGGCGCTCGAGCTGCTGAGTCTGGCGCTGGAGCTCGTCACGCAGGCGGGCCTGCTCGCGCTGCGCCTCGGCTAGCTGGGCCTGCAGTGCATCTGAACGCTCGTCCGCCTGGCCCGGCTTGGCTTCTGCCAGCTGCCGCTCGATCTCCGCCGTCCTGGCCTGGGCCTCGGACAGGCGGTCGCGTGCGGACTTGAGCGCGGTGCGATGCTCCACCGCAGCCGAATCGAATTCGTTCTTCAGGCGGTCGAATTCGCGGCGCAGGCGGTCGCGCTCGCCGACCGTCTGCATGAGCTTGGTATGGATCTCATCGCGGGTCGTGATGGCCTCGGCGAGGGCCTGCTCGGTCCCCTCCTGCGTGCCGGTGGCGGCCTGGGGCGGTGCTGCGACGAGCGCGGCCAGCCGATCGCGTTCGGCGATGGCTGCGGTGAGCGCCATCTGCGCTTCGTCCCGCTGCGCCCGCGCGGCGATGAGCTCGGTCTGCAGGGCGGGCTCGTCAGGTGCTCCGGCGGTCGCTGGCTGGGGAGATCCGGAAAGCTCGGAAAGCTGCGCCTGGAGCGCGATAATGCGTTCCTGCGCCACTTTCAGGCGGCTCTCCGATTCAATGCTGGCGCGGATCGACACCGACAGCGCCGAGGCATGGCGCGCATGATCGGCGGTGCGTTCGCTCTGCAGGCCGTCGGCCTCGCTGCGCAGCGCCTGGCGTTCGGCGGTCAGATCCTCGATGCGCTTCTGCGCATCGACCTGGGCTTCGGCGAGGGCGAGAACCTTGCGTCGTTCGCCAGATAGCGCGTGCTCAAGCGAATCGGCCTGCTTGCTCACCTCGGCGAGCTGTGAGGTGATCTTCTCGAAGCGGGCGGTGCTGGTCTCCGGCTCGCCGCTGCCAGCCTTGCGGATGGTATCGGTCGACTTGCGGTGGGCCAGCTCCTGCTGCAGCGAGCTGCGTTCGCTCTCCAGGCGGCCATAGGCGACATTGAGCTCTTCCGCGCGCTTCTTGGCGATCGCCAGGCTGGTGCGGGCCTCATCGAGTTCACGGGTGAGATCGTCGCTGCGGCCATGCAGCTCGTTGGATTCGCTGCGGCTCGAAGACAGCTCCAACTCGAGGCGTTTGGCGATCTCCTCCTGGTCGCCCAGGCGCTTGGTGGTGATCTCGAGCGTCTGCTTGAGCCCCGCCACCTTGGCGATGAGGGTGTCGGCGACACCGGCGTCGGCGCTCTGGTCGAGCTTCGCCTTCGCCAGTTCCGCCTCGGCGGCGGCGAGATTGTGGGAGAGCTCTTCCCGACGCACTTCGAGCATGCTGCGCATCTCGACCATGCGCTGCATCTCGTCGCGCAATTCGCGGCTGCGCTGATCCAGGTTGCTGGTCGAGCCCTTGATTTCACCACGCACCGAGGCGAGCTCGCGCTCCATGGTCTCGACCCGGGTCTGCGCACTGCGCAGTTCGCTCTGCAGATCGCCCATCACCTCCTGATGGAGTTCCTTGGTCACTTCCAAAGCGGTCACCATCGAACGCAGGCGATGCTCGCGGTCTCGCGCCTGGATGTTCGCGCGTTCGGCGGCGCGGCATTGATCCTGGTACTGCTGCTTGATCACATCGCGTTCGGCGGCGATCACGGTGGCCTGAGCGATCACGGCGCGGGCCTTGATCAGCTCCTCGCGCAGCGGCGCGATGTCCTCCGGAACCCTGACCAGCGCGCGCAGCCGCTCGACCATGCGGATCAGCACATCCTCGGCGAGATAGGCCAGGGTGCTGGGATCGGTGCTGCCGAGCTCGCTGCCCAGGTGGGCGACCTCGCTCAAGAGCGTGGCATCGGTGCCGCCCACGATATCGGGCTCCGAAGCGATGCGGTGGATCTCCGCCGCCAGGGCGCGCAGCTCGGCCATCGCCTGCTCGTTGACCTGATGCTCGACCGAGCGCGCCTTCTCGGCCGCGGCGAGCAGCCGGTTCGCCTCGGCGAGGTCCTGCTGATGCCGGCTCTCGAGCTCGGAATAGGCCTCCTGCAGCGCATTGACGTCCTGCTTGGCGCTGTGCATCTCATGACGTGCGGACAGCAGGATCTTGCGTGTCGCCACGCTGTCATGCTCATCCTGGTCGTCGACATCCAGCAGCATGGCCAGTCCACCGTTGGGCGAGACCGCAGGCTCGTGGCGCTCGGCGCGATCGACCAGGCACTTGAGCACCGCTTCCGCGCAGGAGATGCCATGCGCGGTCTCGGCTGCCAGGTCGACCTTCTCCATCTCGCTGATCAGCTGCCAGAGCTCGGGGATCTGATGGCGGTTGGCCAGATAGTCGGCGACTTCATCGATCTGATTGACCAGGGCGTAGAGGTCGCCGGTGCTGCTCTGGCGCTTGGCGAGCGAGTCGTTGACCGCCTGATGCGACTTGCGCAGCTGGTGGGCGAGGGCGTGCTTGTCGCCGGTGGTGCTCTCGGTCAGGCCGATGAATGCCTGATAGAGACTGCGCAGGTCGGGGATGACCAGCGGGAATTCCTGCGGCGCTTGCGCGGGCGGCAGGTTGGTGGTGTCGATGAAGAGCGAGGAGTTCATCGCTCCGCTGCTTGCAGGCGCTGCCGACTTTGGCTTGTCCGCCTCAGCGATGAGGGCTTCCACGGTCAGATGCCGCTCATTGGTCGCATCATAGGCGAAGGTGTCGTTCTGGACCTCACCGGCCGTCAGCAGCTTCCTGATATCGGCGACCTGGTAGGGTCCGGTCCAGTCTGAACCGACGTACAGATGATAGAGAGCATCGTTGGTGGTGGAAGCTGGACTGGTCATGGTTGCGAGAACCCAGGGTGAGCGGCAACACGGAGAGCATGTCCATAAGCAGGCCACTTTCAAGGGCGAATCGATGGTAGCCCATGGCAATCATGGGCTAATGACATTGGCCACTGATGTCAAGGTGAGTGGAAAGCCCGATGTACGACTTAAACCTCAGGCTGTTATGGCTCGCCCTGCCAATCCGCCGTACGCCACATTCGGCCAGCAGCATGAGGTGGACCTGCGCCAATGGTGGCCCTAAATGCGCATCATCTGATACAAGCGGAACATCTGGCGTAGCACTCGAGCATCGCGGTTGAAGTCTCACGAGTACGGATATTGGGACGTGCACATGGTCACATGGAGGCGTGCCTTAGCCTAAAATATTGCGGAGCAGATAGTCAGAGAGATGTTCTCCTACTGGAATTAATCCAGTAATGGCTGTGACTGCAGATGGGGCGCGACCAGATATTCAGACAAGGGAGGCCCCTGATTCCCATCGTGTCAAGTACAGCGTTTCCAGACAGATGAATACATCGCGCCATCCTTGGGATACTTTTTCGCCAGCGTTCGTGCTATCGATCGCCAATGTGATGTCAGGCTGCCCTCGTAGAAATTGCCCATGAACGAGTAGGAGCGCACATCGACAAGCTCCCAGCGGTTCTTGAGCTCGACCTGCAACTGCTCGAAATCAAATCCTCGCCCAACCTCGACTTCCTCCAGACAGTGCGCGACCCCATAGTCGACCAGGAGATCTATGGCATCGGAACTCGGCTTCTTCCTGAAGAGGCCGAGCTCAAAGCTCCGCTGCGCTGTCAGGGTATTGGGTCCGCCCATGATTGTTCGCTTGGCATGTGCCCAGGCCTTCGCGGGAGACAGGAAGCGGTTCCAGCGATGGGCCTTCAACATGGCCTTTAATGCATCACGGCATTCGGCGATTCGATAATACCGCGACGATGGTTCATGGCCGGCCAACCACCAGCTACCCGGCTCGAGGAGCGGCTCAATCTTGGCAAGGAATGACTTCAGGCAGGGGACGTGGTGCATGACGGCATTTGTGATGAGTAGATTATAACGCCGTGGCGGCACAGGCAGTTTGGTGACATATTCTGCTCGGGTATGGAGGCGCGAGAGCTTCTTCCGACACTGCTCTAGCATGTTCGGCGAAATATCGCAGCAGGTTAAAGTTTCTATGTTCTCGCTACCCAACTCCCGCATCGCCTGAGACGAGGCGAAACCGGTCCCGCATCCGAAATCCATCATGCGCCAGGGTGGCGAGAGTTCCCTGCGCACGATGGCCAGCATCTCCTTCCAAATCGGCGGCAATTGCTTGACGACTTCGGGATGTATTTTCTCGTAATAGCTGGCGGTGGTGTTGAACAGGATGCGATTCAGCTCTACAACCAACTCATGTACTGGTCGCGTCGGCTCGAATGGCGCGATGAACTCGCCGATGAATTTGGCATGGACATCAGGCACAGGGCAACTCCATCGTTTGGAGACCGGGCGATATTAAGGTGCAAGACTGAGCGCCGCGGACCCCATAGCAATGGATAATGGATATATTCAGGATTGGTCCGCTAGACGATCGGGTGGCGACAATCAGTATAGTGCCATTATTGACCCTGACCCAACTGTGAACATCGCCAAGGACCGACCCTACGACCGTTTTTGGAAAGCGAACATAACGCCATGACACATCTGCGGTTATTGGGTGATTGAGGACGTGGCGGTCAAGCCCACCATGTCACTAGTCAGCCACGAATCCGGCAAAGGGTCCTTCCCTGATGCGCCAATGTGCATGTCGCCTTGAATGCGTGAGCCTAGCAGGGGTATTCGTCCGCCCACCACATTAGGCGCGCGGCAGTCAGATGCGCCCGAGTAGAGGGGGAAACTGAACATCGGAGTGCCGATTCTGTCAGCACAGGTGCAGTGCCATTCCCTTTCGACGACCCGTGGGGTTGAGGACGGCGCTTATCGGGAAGCAGGGCTCTTGCTCGAGGCTCTTAAGCAGCAGTGCGCTCAGTTCAGCCACCATGCTCGCCGAGACGCAGATACGCCTGCAGCATCTTCCGCGCACGCGCATGGGTGTCCGCTACGATCCCCGCAGATCGTAACGTCTCTGTGAACTCTCGGGCATGGGCAATTCTACGGACATTCATGAGTACAGAGCAGCGGCTGACAATCTCTATAGTCTTGAGGGATTTATGCTATCTGAGATGGGGCTCATGCGCGCATACGACATGGATGATCTCTCGGATCCCGCGCTGTATCGCTACCATCACTCATGATCACGCAATGGGAGCCGGACATCGAAGGGCAATCGGGGGCGTAGAGACGATGCGGAAATCCCCCAATTTGTGGATACATCATGGAGATTCATCGAGACCCGGTGGGGTATACCTAGATCAGCCATCGTACCGTGAATATTCATGCGCCTCAAATCTATCCACACTTTGAGAGGGCCCAGGGGCAATCCCTTGGACAACGATTCGCCTCCTACTCAGCCGCGCTTCCTCACTCGAGCAGCTCGCGGTTGTGGGATCATAGGCGCCAAACTTCGAAGCCTGCCTTGGCGAGCGCTGAGCGATCGTAGAGAGATTTGACGTCGAGAAAGGGCGCTCCATCTCGGCACTTGCGCGCAAATCCGGTGATCGGAAGTGTGAGAAATTGGCGATGGCCGACTGCAGCGATGATTGCATCGTAGGGTGACTGGTGACCGAATTCCACCAGTTCGATGCCATACTCTGCCTGTGCATCGGCTGGATTCGCCATGGGGTCGTTCACGATCGGTTGAGCGCCGAATCGCTTGAGTTCATCGATGATGTCGATGACCTTGCTATTGCGCACGTCCGAGCAGTTCTCCTTGAACGTCAAGCCGAGGATCAGGACCTTGGCATTCTTGAGCAGGCACCCCTGGTTGGCTAGCATGCGGATGCACTCCTGCGCGACAAAGTGGCCCATGTTGTCGTTGATCCTCCTACCCGCGAGTATCACCTCAGGCCGATAGCCGCACGCCTCGGCCTTGTGGGTGAGATAATATGGGTCGACTCCGATGCAGTGGCCACCGACCAGGCCGGGCCTGAAAGGTAGGAAATTCCACTTAGTCCCTGCGGCTTCGAGGACTTCCAGAGTATCGATGCCTAGGCGATGGAATATCAGCGATAGTTCGTTGACCAGGGCGATATTGAGGTCGCGCTGAGTATTCTCGATCACCTTCGCAGCTTCCGCAACCCTGATGCTGGACGCTCTGTAGACGCCGGCTGGAATGGCTCTGGCGTAGATCGAGGCAATCAACTCGAGCGAGGGACCGTCATTGGCGCTGACGACTTTGGTGATCTTATCCACTGTCCGCTGCTTGTCGCCAGGATTGACGCGTTCGGGGCTGTAGCCAAAGCTGAAATCAACGCCACCGCGCATGCCGCTGTGCTTTTCCAGGATCGGAATGCACACTTCTTCGGTTGCACCCGGATAAACGGTGCTTTCGTAGACTACCAGCCCGCCTCGCTGAAGGTTGCGTCCCACAAGCGTGCTGGCTGCGATCAAAGGTGCGAAATCTGGCCTTTTGGCGCTGTCGACCGGCGTTGGCACGGCAATGATCACTAGTGCTGCCCGGGTGATGGCTTTCTGGTCTGTGGTGTATTCAATTGGGCAGGCGCGCAGGGTGGCCTCATCGATTTCATGATTTCGATCGTGCCCATTCCGCAACTCCTCGATCTTCCCAGCATCGATATCGAAACCGATGACGGTGAATTGGCGGCTCAGGCACAATGCCAATGGCAAGCCTACATAACCAAGCCCGACCACAGCGACAGGAACGGACCGATTGCAGAAGTCGTCGATGGAGTGGGGCAATGTCATTTGCTGTCCTGTAAGAGAGTCTGGAGGTCGTTTGGGTGGCGAACAGGGGTGAATTGAGTATGGGTGCATCGCCAGGGTCCGGGTCAGACTTGGACATCGGCACATCACAGTGATGATGCCGCCATTGGCGTCCGACGAGGTGTTGGCCCCACTTTCTGCGGATTGATGCGTCAAGAAGCGCGGGCGCCAATTTGAGCGATCCATTCCCTAAGCTCAGACGGGGGTTTATCCCAAACAGACCGGAAAACCCCAGGAGCATGGCGGACCGGCCGATCCCACCCGGGTCAACTAATATGCCCGAGCATATTGCTGCCATAATTCCTATCAATGGTTGCGGCCTGGCAAGGTCGCGTTCATCAAGGAGGTGCGACTCCTCCCCGGGGAAACGCTAGCCACGTCCCCGGTATCCAGCCTTGCAGGCACTGCCAATAAAAGGGGTGCTTGATGCGTAGGCAGCGAAAGCAGACGAGGTCCAAGTGGAGGTGCGCCACGAAGGCGCGAAAGGAGAGGCCCATGATATCCAAGTAGTGACATGCTGCATGCGAGATGAGAGCAGGTCTCTCGGAATCGGGTTTCAGGACCAGATTTCAAATCACCGGATGCGGCTTTGGTCCCATGATCAAGGTCGTGAGCGATCCGGGAAAAGTCAGGCCGAAGAGTCTGGCAGATGTGGTCCACGGAGGCGAATGCAAATGAACCGCTGATGAGGTGTCGAAAGGACTTAGACGTCATCGAAACCAGGACTCCTCCTTTGTCCTGGGAATTAATTCTGGAGGTTACCTGATTACTGTCCAGAAGATGACCGGCATTGAGGCGGCGCGAACGTGGACTCGGCTCGCATGTGGAACGTGGGAACACTGTGCACCAATGATAATCGAAAACATGCAAATGGGTGAAACCATGAGGTGGAAATAGAGATGTGGTGCACAGGGACGGATCACGGCGAGGATGGACCGCCTTGGTGTCGCGCACGGTGATAACCTCGATGGTGTCACGACGCACCAGCACGGTAGCCACGGTTCCGATGGCTCGCGGGTCGACCTGGTACGGCGTGCCACGAATCACCACGGTCGCCACCGGGGTCACCGTTGCCGATTCGCGAAGTGGGTAGTCATCGGCTGTCCATGGCACCGGACGTTCGCCCAATCGCTTGGACTCCTGAGCCAGCAGCGTGGCTGGGATCGCCTTGGTCGCATCACAGCGCCGATTTGTGTTGATCTCCACCAGCCAGGATGCCAGTTGAGTCTCCAGGTCCGCGTGGTCCACGAACTGTCGGACCAGTAGAAAGCTGTTCTTGGCCCAGCCCACGCCACGCTCCACGGATCCCTTCTGGTTGCCGCTTCGCGGTGCGCACAACTCAACTGCCACCCGCAATTCACCGGCGAGATGCTGCAGATAGGGATTCAGTCGCACAGGCAACTCCCCGGTCTTTGACAGCCGCACCGTGGTCGGGTTGTCGAAGACCCATGCCAGCGGTGAGCCACCCCAGGCATGGCAGCAGGCCACCACGCATCGGATCAGCGTCTCTGCTTGCTCATTGGGCACCACGAACACCTGTACCTGCCGTGAGAACTTCAGACGCCCGACAAAGATGTGCACCTTCTCCGTTTTCCCATCGGTATAGGTCACCACAGCTTGCCCGAAATCGAACTGCGCGAATTCACCAGGCAATCCCTCGAATCGCACCATCGGCTCTGGGACCGGTGCAGGGCGTACACGGTGAACCAATCGAAAGAACGTGGCGCGGCTGCCGGGATATTTCCATTCGGTCGTTGCGATCCGCAAGGCTTCGGTCGTAGGCAAATCGGGTCGTTCGCTCAACAGCGACACGACGCGCGCCAGCCACGGTGACGTGATCCCCGGGCGGCCGGCGTGAGGGCGCAGCATCTGCTCGGAAGCCAGATCAGCGGGAGTGGGCGGCGGCTCCTTCAGCACCCGCTGCACCGTGCTCTCTGACGTTTTCGTCAGCGACGCAATATGCGCATGGGTGAGACCCGCTTCGGCATGGATGTGGATACGTTGTCTCGTCATGGGATCGATCACCTCGGGTCTCCTCATGGGGGAGGATCCTCAGGCGACCGGCGGGAGACCCAACAGGACCGGTCACTTTGGACCCGGTCAGAATTATGAGACTGGAAGCGGTCAGAATTTTGAGACTGCACACCTCTACCCAAAACCGCTATGGAGGACCTGAAGCTGGGAGCCGTATGGTTGAAACATCCACGTACGGTGGAGCGGCCGACAAGGCCGCTTGTCTTATGAAGTGTAAGTCTTCATCCCGTCAATTGCCCGGATTCGGGCGGGTAGCATATCCACTGCTCGGTGAGGCAACGAATCGAGTTCTGCGTGGATGTAAAAGCCATGGCCGCTCCGTAGGGAGTGGGAACGATCAGCGTGGCGAGCAAATCTGTGGGTCTGAACAGAAGCGAATGTCTACAGCCTCGAAATGGATGTCCGTACAGAAGTCGTTGTACGGATTTTGTGGGAACGTCGACCCTGTACCGTATGGGGGAAGACCGATGTTCTGCAGGGAAGCAACGGGCGCGTGCACCAGCAGAATCCACCGGGGTAAGGGTCCAGACACACAGAGAAGGACAAGCGGAGATAACGTCGGGAAGGACCATGTTCCAGCAGGGACTGACAACAACCTGCGAAGACTTGTCGAACCAGATTGTATCAAAGTCGACAAGAGGATTATGGTTCGGCGCATGAGTCAATATGAGCGAGGACGAGCAGGTAACGCTGCTCCAGGTAGCCAGAAGGTTACCCACGCGGCAGAGGCTCGCGGAGGCAAAGGGACTCTCTGCACATGATGGGCAACGATGGAGAGGCACTAGGGGACACTGTGCCCATGAAGGTGTTTATCCGGACGGTTGTCGAGCGAGTGGTATAACTCGCGGAAACGGTGAGGTATGCATGTCAGCGCTTTGCTCATCCTTCTGCGAGGAAGGTCCACCCGGGACAGGCCCCTTGGGGCTATGCATCATGGTCGCCAACCGGACTCGGGAAATCCGACCGTCCGGGATTACAACGGGGGCCTGGGGAATCGTGCGTAAAGGGAGCCGGATTGAGGCCCAGCGGGTAATCGCTGGATCAGCCACCGTACCCTGTCGGCGCATGCGCCTCAGATCTATCCAAACTCTGCGAGGGCCCTCTGGGAGCAATCCCAGGGGCTACTCACAAGGTGATATTCGATCCGCACCCGAGTACCAGTACCAGCTCTGGCATCGAACGGAACTGCTGGTCTTTTCAGTAATCCCACCAGGGAAGGAATTTCACGACCGCGTCCGCAAATGGAGTGCGTGACCTCCCATGGGGAAGACGTAAGGCACGTCTTTCATGCACTGAGCCGCTCAGGCGCATAGGATCGCCAATGCCGGTCGAAACAGCTGAACGCACTTTGGCACCCATCGCGCCAGCTCCAGTGAGGCCAAGGTTCCCGAGGGTGGAGCCTTTGTGGGTTGCAGCTGATTGCCAAGCCGCAGTCATGGTGTTGCTGATGTCGTATTGGTCAGTTCGTTTTCCCCCAATATGCGGACGGCAGCCTCAGGTGTGACCGCGGTCGCCTCCGCATCCATCGTTTTGACCGTCAGGTGCCGCTCGTGCACTGGTTCGAGGGCGTTCAGATCGTCACCATTCGCGACGAGAACGTGCACTTCATCAAGGCGGTACGGCACTGCCCCAACTGTCGCTTGGTTCAGGAGAACAAGGGCATTATTGGCAGAAGTGGATGGACGGCGGATGTTTGCAATGACCTCGGATGCGCGGCTACACGTGCAATATGTTTGAACATTGGTGCTTTCCCAAGCGTATATCGGTAGCAGCCGCTGGCAATCCGGGGCTGACAGCATTCTGGTTCGCTGATGGATCACGGGAGGTGGGATGGTCAGCAAGCGGTCTCTGAGCTCCAAACGCATTGGAACTGGGGATGCCTAGGATTTCCCATGTCCGTGCGATGAGATGCTGCCAGCGACCCACCCAGTCCCGGTTTGTGGACAGGACCTGCACTGGCATAGCCGCAATGGACAATTAAGTTGGCAGCGAGCTCGGTAGTTGATGAGAGCCCAAGGAAGGGATGATGATGACGCATTTCTTTACGTTTCGTCTGCGACGGGCTGGCCACATCGTGCGGGTCGGCAAGGGCAGTTCCGCCAAACGCAAGCGAGCTCGAGTAGCTGCATACCTTGCCAAGCGCTATCCGCGTACCCGCTACAACACCTTCGAACTGGTCTGGCACGGGAGCGAGGCGGCGGCGGTCAAGCATGCCGACCGGCTGCTCGCCGGCTATCGGCGCCAGACCGGTTCCTTGCCGCCCCGCAACACCCGGCGCGGCGGCGGAGCGCGGGCGCTGCCGCGCTGTAAGGGCCGCATGGGCGATGGCAGCCGCTGCGCCAATGGCGCTCTGGCGGGCAACTACGGCTACTGCGGCCGCCACCGCTAGGACCAGCCTGCCGGCTCAGTGTCCGCCGCGTTCATCCTCCCACGCCTGCAGCCGCTGATGGTGATTGGCCAGATCGGTCCACGGGCTGTGCGGCCCTGCAGCGCCGATCACCGCCGAAGGATAGAGGCGTACGAGGAAGGCCAGCAGCGAATTGCGGACGGCAGGATCCGGGTCCAGCTGGGCGCGCAGGGCGAGGTCGTTGACCGCCACCGCGACATCCCATTGCAGGCTGGTGGCCAGGGCGGTCGCTGCCGCCGCCGCCACGGCGCGATTGGCATGGACCGCCAGATTCATCAGCGCCACCACCAGGTCATGGTCGGCCACCCCGGTCAGGCGGGTGGTCGCCAGGACCAGTCCGAACTGCTCCTCATCATCGAGGATGCCCTGCTTGAACTCGGCGAACAGGCGCAGGACGGCTGGAATCAGCAGGTCCTGCTGGGTACCGGCCGGAATGAGGGATATGGCATGGTTGCGCTCGGTCCCGGTCACATGCATGAGCGCCCATTCGAGCGCCTGCCGGCTCTCCGGCGAATCGATGCCGCTGGTCTGGACCAGGAAGGACAGGCAGCGTTCGCGCACACTCGCCTTGGACGAGCCAGGCAGATGGAGGGGGCCGCGCGGGTCGGCGAGGCGGATGGCCCAGGTCGGACCGCTCAGCGGGTCGATCAGCCATAGATCGACCAGCGCCGAAGCGACCAGGCCGGCATCATCCTCATAGACGAGGTATTGGCACAGGTAATCCCCAAGGATCGGGTCGCGGTGCGAGCGCAAGGTGCGCAGGATGGCTGAGCGCACCTCGATATTGGTGCGTTTCCACAGCAGGCTGTTGCTGGTGTCGCTCAGGCGGCGCTGCCAGGGATCGCCCCGGTACAGCAGACGGGAGGTCAGCAGCGACAGCAGGAGATCCGGCTGATGGGTCTCGAGGTAGGCGATCTGGCGTGCCACCCAGTGCGGATTCTGCTCGAACAGCGCCTGCCAGCGGTTGTTCGATGCGCGATCGAGCACCACGTTATGGGGGTTCTCGATGACCGATGGGTCGATGGAGGCGGCATGCAGCGGCGCAGACCAGGCGAGCGACACTAGCGACAGCAGCATCATGCCGATGCACCGCGGGAGTGAGGAGAGGCGGTGGGAGATCATGGATTGACCCTGACCCAAGTCGCACGCTGCTGGGGGTAGTGCTGGCTGAGCACCGCCAGCACGGTTGGATCACGATCATAATACGGACCGATGAGCACTGCCAAGCCCTCAGCCGCCGGCGACACCCAGGCGTGGAAACCGCTGGCGATCAGCGTGCGAGCGAAGACGTCCGCATCGCCCCGGCGGTCGACCGGACAGCGCGCCAGCTGCACTGCCCACAGCTGGCGCGATACCTGGCGGGGGGTCTGGACCGGCGGATTGCGCACCGCCTGGCTGAGCTGGCGGACAAGTTCCCGCAAGCGGGGGCCCTGGATGTTGGCCGATTGCATGCGCGACAGGATGATGGCCAGCCGCTGCGATCCCCCGCGCTCGAGCGCCGTCTGCGCTTCGCTGGCTGCCAGGGCCAGGTCGCGGATGTCGTGGGGATCGTCGGTGGTCCTGACCAGGGAGGTCAGCGCGAGGTCGACGCGCACGACATAGCGATGCCTGCCGTCTTCGCGTTCCAGGCCAAGGGTGCAGCGGATGCCCGCCTGTTCGACCAGGCCCTTGCCGGTGTTGAAGCGGTAGGTGCAGGTCAGGTCGCGCAATTGCACATAGCGGTTCTCCTGGTTGATCCACTCGATGCTGGTCGGCAGCTTCAGCTGGAATTCCGGATTGGCCCCGCTGCGCGTGCGCTTGACCTTGCCTTGAACGCAGCGCTTGTTGGGCGGCAGGGGGGCATAGACCAGATCCGTGCTCCATCCCTGCTCGACACCCGGCGGGAGGGGGAGCAGGTTGAAGTCGAAGTAGCCGAGGGCCTTGCCCACCTCGCTCGGGCGCAGACCTGCATCGAGCGAGCGCGCCGTGCCGGTGGGAGTGAAGTTCATCAACGTCACTTCATCATGGCCGGCATTCGGGGAGATCAGCACGGCTTCGTTCTCGCCGCCGATGCCGATGAGGTCGATGTCCTCCTCCTGCACCTGCGGCGCTCCTTCGCTGCCATCGGCGCCGAGCTCGGCGATCTCGCTGCGCAGGTGGTAGGTCGCCTGCTCGCCGGCATCGAGGTGCACCCGTGAAGGCCGCAGGGCGAGGAAGAAGGCCATGATGCCGAGGGCTGCCACCGCCAGCGCGCCAATGACGGCCACCCCAGCGGCATGCTTCTTGAGTCGCGCGGCGTCGAATGGCATTGCCGACATGCTGGTCGCACGGACCAATGGGCAAGCTGCGGATGGCGGCCGCGGGAAAGCCGCTTCGCAGGCGCCTCGGGGGATGTACTGTCCGGGCCATGCACATCATCCGTCCAGTGACCGTTGCGCCCGGTGTGGTCTGCGGCGGCAAGCTGCCCATGCTGATCATGGGCCCGTGCGTGATCGAGAGCGAGAAGCACGCCATCCGCATGGCCCGGACAGTCAAGGCGGCGGCCGCCAGGATCGGTTTCCCGGTGGTCTTCAAGGCAAGCTACGACAAGGCCAATCGCACCAGCCATGCGAGCTTCCGCGGCCGCGGCATGGCCGAAGGGTTGCGCATCCTGAAGCAGGTCAAGGACGTCACCGGGCTGCCGGTGACCACCGACGTGCATGAGTCCGCCCAGGTCATGGAGGTCGCCGAGGTCGTCGATCTGCTCCAGGTCCCGGCGCTGCTGTGCCGGCAGACCGACCTGGTCGAGGCCTGTGCGCGCAGCGGCCGGGCGGTCAGCATCAAGAAGGGGCAGTTCCTCTCTCCCTGGGATTGCGGCAACATCGTTGACAAGTTCCGCGCGGTGCCGACGCCGCGCGGTGCGCATGCCGACCGCCTGATCCTCATCGAGCGCGGCACCTCCTTCGGCTACAACGCCCTGGTGAGCGATTTCCGCTCGCTGCCCATCATGCGCGGATTCGGGGTGCCGGTGATCTTCGACGGCACCCATTCGGTCCAGGCACCGGGCGGGCTGGGGAGCTCCAGCGGCGGCGCCGGACACTTCGCACCCCTGCTGATGCGGGCCGCGATGGCGGTGGGGGTGGAGGGCATCTTCATGGAAACCCATGATGACCCCCGGCATGCGCTCAGCGATGGGCCGAACGTGGTACCCACCACCGAGCTCGCAGCGCTGCTGCGCGATCTCAAGGCCCTGCATCGGGCCCTGGGCCGCCCGGCTCCGCCCGCTGCGCGCGGATACTAGGGGCTCGAGCGGGTCACAGCCCCAGCCGGGGTCCGTTTGCTTAGGCAGACACGGCCGCGCCGTGCGGCAGATCGGGTGTGGAGTCGCATGCCACGATGCCCTACGATGGCACTGCCATCCGGCGCCTGACCAGGACGGGTGCCACCCGCCGAGGAGGGATCATGCGACTGATCCTGTATGCGCTCCTAGCGATCACGGCCATCGGCACCGCCCAGGCTGCCGATCCGGTGCCATCCCGCAGCACGCCGGCGAGCCATATCGAGCCCAGCAGCCCCGAGATCAAGGCCAAGGTGCGCGCCCTGCTCGCCGAGGCGCTCAAGGCGAACGATCTGTGGACCGCGCTCCAGCTCGAAGCCTATGCGACGCGCATCGGCCTGCGCACCAATCCGTTCCTGGCCGGATCGGAGGTCATCGGCGATCCGCTCATGGCCTATCCCAACCAGATCGGCGGATTCTGGGACCGTGGCGACGCCCTGCTGGTGGTCTCGGCCGGCAGGTGCTACCAGGTCGCACCCGATGGCCGTCCGCTGGCGCTCTCCATCCCCTTGGGCGTCATGGCCAGCGCCTGCGCGCTCAGCAGCGATGGCAAGTTCATCGCCGGTGTCGAGGTCAAGCGCCATGCCGCAACACCGGTCATCTCCTATGCTGCCAATGCCCTGCCGTCCGGCAGCTTGGTGTTCAAGACCTCCACCGCCCTGACGGCTGGCGATTATCAGCAGGGTCGGGTGTGCGTCGCCGAGGATGGCAGCGCCATCCTGATGGGGCTCTTCGATGCCAATGATGCCGGTCCGCGCTTGGTCCTCGCTCGGCCTCTGGACAGCAACCTCGTCATCCCCGGCTACTTCCGCCCGGCAGGAGTCAGCGCTGGCGGCACGTGGATGCTGGCGCAGCCGTGGGCCACGCGCTCCGAGGATATCCCCCCGACCGCACTGCTGATGGGCGGCGCCGCCCCGCGGCTGCTCAGCACTGCGGTGATGGGTCCGGGCATCGGCCTGGGCCTGGTGGCCAAGCTCCCGCCACCGCCGCCGCCACCGACCGCACCCGCCGCACCGGCGCGCAGTGCCCCTGCTCCTGCAGCGCCGGCGCCCGCGCCAGCCGCTCCCGCTGCCACCGACACGGCGACCACCCCGGCGCCACCCCCCCAGCCGGTCTACACGCTGCATCTCATCACCCAGAGCGGTACGCTGGTCGAGCTGCCTGAGGCGATCGGCTTCAGCAAGAGCTGCCGCCTGCTGAGCGTCGGCCGCTGGGCGGTGGTCGGATCGGGCTATGGGGCGGCAAGCCCGGAAACCATCGACCTGCTCGGCAACGTGATCGAGAAGGGCAAGGAGCGCCAGCCATATACCACTGAATTCTACCGCTGGAGCGATCTGCTCGCCGAACCCCCGGGGCCGCCGGCGCTGGTGGTTCCAGGCGAATGCACGATCGCGGCCGACGAGGTCAATGCGGTCTATGCCTTCCATGACAAGACCATCTCGCTGATCGACCTGTCGGGAGCGCAGCCGGTCGAGCGGCCCTTCGCCCAGACGTCATTCATCATCGGCTCGCTGCGCAACGAGGCCGATATGATCAAGGTGCGGGATGACGACGGCGGCAATTGGCTGGTGCTCGACAGTGCGGCCCATGCGATGTGGTCGGGAGCCGCTGCGACCTGCGACCTCTTCGCCACTGGCTATGCGGTCATCAGCTCGTCCGGCTACCAGCTCATCGGCCTGCACGAGGACATGACCAAGCGCACCTCGACGACGCTCCAGGTCGAGGGCACCGGCTGGGAATTCACCGTCGACCGCTACGGTCGGCGGGTGCTGGCGGCCAAGGCCAGCAAATGGATCGAATGCGACCCGGCGACGGGGAAGAGGAAGCGCAGCGGCACCGGCCATCCCCCGCCGGCGGTGGCGCGCGATCAGCCCGATGGCCGGTTTCGCGTCGAATGCGCACGGGTGATCGAGAAGTCGGTGCCGTTTGGGAGCGAGGAGCCGGCGGCCTCATGGGCGCCCCAGGATTCCTGGCGGGTCGGCTCGACCCTGCTGGTGCTCGATCGCAACTCGCGCATCTACGTCTCGGGCCGGCGCCATACCTACACCATGCTTGGGACCTGCGACGACGCCGAGAGCTTCGCCCTGTTCAAGGACAACCTGGTCCTGGCGAACGATGACGACAAGGTGATCGCCGGATTCGCGGCAGGACCGACCCTGGTCACCGACTTCGCCAACAAGGGCATGGCCGCCGCCGAAGCGCTGCCGAGCCTGCTGTGGCACATCCAGGGTCTGAGCTTCCAGCCGCCGCATGGCGCGGTTCTGCTCTGGGACGCGGCCAAGGCCGGCTTCACCCCGCGTCTGCTGCGCTGCCCGCCTGGAGCGCAGGGCCTGATGGCGGTCACCGATTCGCTGATCTTCGACCTCGATGCCGATATCGCCCGGCAGCTCGGCAGCCCGGGCAAGCCGGCCCCGTGACCAGCTCCTGGGCGGCTCACCCCTTCCGCCAACGCCCCTTGCTGCGATACTTCCCTGGGCATGAAGATCCTCTACGGCATCGGCGGCGGCATCAGTGCGTACAAGGCGCCTGACCTCGCTCGCGCATTGATCAAGCGCGGCCATGAGGTGCGCTGCGTGGTGACCGCCAATGGCGCGCGCATGGTGGCGGTCGACGCGCTGCGAGCGGTCACCCGCCAGCCGGTCGCGCTCTCGATGTGGGCCGAAGACGGCAGCATGCCGCATATCGACCTGGCACGCTGGTGCGACCTGCTGCTGGTCGCACCGGCGACCGCCGACCTGCTGGCGCGCTTCGCCCTCGGCCTGGCCGATGACCTGCTCACCACCCTGTTCCTCGCGCTCGAGCCCGGCCGGCGCGTCATGCTGGCGCCGGCCATGAACACCCAGATGTGGGAAAAGCCGGTGGTGCAGGGCCACGTGTCGACTCTGCGCGCAGGCAAGGCGGAGATCATCATGCCGGTCACCGGCCAGCTGGCCTGCGGCGAGCAGGGGGTCGGTGCGATGGCTGACCCCGACGCCATCGCAGGTGCCTGCGGTGGCTGATCGGAACCGCCCCGCTCGCGCACGCACCAGGACCGCAGCGGCTCCAGCCGCCGAGCCTGCAACCGGCGATGCGGACCGCCAGCTGGGCTGGCGGCTGCGCGCCGGCGCCTGGTGCACCCTGGCCGCCACCGTGGGATCGCTGGCCGCCCCGCTGCTGGCGGCCCGCCTCCTGCGCCGGGGCAAGCCGCTGGTGGGCCTGATGGAGAAGCGCACCGGCGACGGCCCTGCGCTGCGTGCAGGCCAGATCATGATCCACGGGGTCAGCCTGGGGGAGGTCAATCTCATGCGGCCGCTGGTGCCGCTGATCGAGGCGTCGCTGCGCAGCCCATGCCTGCTGACCACCACCACCGACACCGGCCGCGCGCAGCTCGATACCCTCTTCCCCACCCACCAGCGCGCCTTCTTCCCCTTCGATGTGCCGTGGGCGGTGCGCCGCTTCCTCGCCCGAGCGCGGCCGCGGCTGGTAGTGCTTCTGGAGTTCGAGCTCTGGCCGCTGTTCCTGTGCGCCTGCTTCGCCTCGTGCATCCCCGTCGCGGTCATCAATGCCAAGATCAGCGAGCGCAGCTTCCGGCGCTTCCATCGTGCCGGGGCGCTGATCCGGCCGCTCTTCTCCGCGCTCTCCCTGGTGCTGGTGCAGAACCCGCAATGGGGAGCGCGTCTGCTCGCCCTGGGTGTGCGCCGTGAGGCGCTCATCGTCACCGGATCGATGAAGGCCGACATCGTGGCGCGCGCCGATCCGCGCACCGCCGAGGCCGAGGCCGGGCGCCTCGGCCTGCGCTCCGGTCAGCCGGTCCTGCTGCTGGCGTCGACCAGCGCCGGGCAGGGCGGCCCGGACGAGGAGGACAAGGTGCTGGGGACGCAGCTGTCCAGCTGGGTCGAGCGCGGCTGGCGGGTGGTGATCTGTCCGCGGCATCCGGAGCGGGGTGCGGCCCTGGCGCAGCGCGTGCGCGCCCTGGGTGGAGAGCCCAGGCGCAGCAGCCTCGGCGAGCGCATCGCATCCGCACCACACGAGGTGCTGATCGTCGATGAGATCGGCCGGCTCGCCGCACTCTATGCCTGGACGGCCCTGGTCGGCGGCATCGCGGTGGTCGGCGGCAGCCTGGGCTCCGGCCGGGGGGGGCAGAACATGCTCGAGGCGGCAGCCCATGGCTGCTGCACGGTGGTTGGCAGGGATACGCGCAACTTCCCCGACGCGATGGAGCTGCTGCGGCATGCCGACGGCATCCTCGAGGTCGGCGATGACATCAGCGGGGCGCTGCTCGCCCTGGCGGCCGATGCCCAGCGCCGGCGCGCCTTGGGCATCGGCGCCGAGCGCGCCTGGGCCTCCGGTCGCGGAGCGATCACGCGCGCCGTCACCCATCTGCATAGGCGCTTCACGCGATCTCCACAGGCGGGGTCACCATCAGCGCTGGTTGTGCCGCCCCGCCCGGCATCACCATGAGACGCATCCCGGAGGCTTGATGGCCATACCCCTCGATCTCGCCCTCGCGGCCCTGCAGATCATCCCGGCGGTCATCGGCATCGTCCAGGGCAGGGATAGCGCGACCAAGGCTCTGGCGGCTTCGCTGTGCGCGGTCGCGGGCTGGATCGGCCTGCGCCATCAGGTGGAGATGATCGATCACGCGACCAATGCCACCCTCTACCAGGTGCTCGCGGTGGCCGGGGCCGTGCTCGGGGTGGTGGTGGCGGTCCGGCTCAAGGAGCGCCTCGCAGCCACCCTGATCATCACCGGATCTGGCCTGCTCGCCCTGCATGCCTTGCGGGTGATCGGCGACTGAGGCTGAGGCGAGCATCGCTTTACTTCATCTGCCGGTCGGCAAACTCCCTCCATCGTTCCATCGCTATACGTCGATATCGGCGCCGCGCGAAACCCTCCCTGCAGCAAAAGGAAGCTCATGGCCCGCTCGCTCTTCACCTCCGAGTCCGTCTCCAAGGGGCATCCCGACAAGGTCGCCGACCAGATCAGCGATGCCATCCTCGACGCCTACCTGACCCAGGATCCGCGCTCGCGCGTCGCGTGCGAGACCTTGGTGACCACCGGCCAGGTGGTGGTTGCCGGCGAGATCACCTCGCGCGGGGTCATCGATGCCCAGGAGATCGTGCGCCAGACGATCAAGGAGATCGGCTATACCGCGGCGGGGATCGGCTTCGATGCCGACTCCTGTGGCGTGATGATCGCCATCCACCGTCAGTCTCCCGACATCGCGATGGGCGTGGACGAGAGCAAGAACAAGGAGCAGGGTGCGGGTGACCAGGGGCTGATGTTCGGCTTCGCCGTCGACGAGACCCCCGAGCTGATGCCGTTGCCGATCTTCCTCAGCCACCGGCTGGTGGAGGAGCAGGCCCGCCTGCTGTCCACCGGCAAGCTCAAGTACCTGCGCCCGGACGCCAAGAGCCAGGTCACGGTGGAATACGAGGGCGACCAGCCGGTGCGCATCCATACCGTGGTGCTGTCGACCCAGCATACCCCTGAGGTGAAGCTCGAGACCATCCGCAAGGATTGGATCCGCATCGCCACCGAGGTGATCAACAAGGCTTCCAAGACCAAGGTCGACAAGGATACCATCTTCCACATCAACCCGACCGGGCGCTTCGAGGTCGGCGGACCGCATGGCGATACCGGCCTGACCGGTCGCAAGATCATCGTCGACACCTACGGCGGGATGGGCCGCCATGGCGGCGGCGCCTTCTCGGGCAAGGATCCCTCCAAGGTCGACCGTTCAGCCGCCTATGCTGCGCGCTGGGTGGCGAAGAACATCGTCGCCGCCAAGCTGGCGCGCCGCGCCGAGGTCCAGGTCGCCTACGCCATCGGCGTCGCCAAGCCGGTGTCGGTGAAGGTGGATACCTTCGGCACTGGCACGGTCGATGACCAGCTGCTCAGCGCGGCCGTCAACGAGGTGTTCGACCTGCGACCCAAGGCGATCATCGAGGCGCTCGATCTGCTGCGCCCGATCTACCGCCATACCGCGTATCATGGCCATTTCGGCCGCAAGGGCTTCGCCTGGGAGGAGACCAACAAGGTCGAGGCGCTCCAAGCGGCGGTCAAGAAGGGCCTGGACGGCGCCAGCAAGACGGCGAAGGCCGCGCGCTGACCGCGTCAGCCTCGACCGCGAGGCGGATGCAGGTGATGCCTGATCGCATCGCCAGGCGGCGGAGTCCTGCTCCCCGCCTGGCGCGTGTGGCGGCCGCAGGGGCCGGGCCCCCGGCTTGGCGCACGACCCAGGCCAGCGACGCAACCGCCCGTGGTGGCTCCACTTCACTTGGAAATTGACATCTGGCTCTTCCAGCGTGTGATACCACACATCGCCCGACCAGGTGCGGTGCGAGTCCAGCGGTATCACATGACACGGATCACCGCCTCTCGGCGGCAGGGGACGGGCGATGGCCAAAGAGAAAGCGAGCCAGGAAGAGATCTATCGCGTGATGCGCGCCGACATCGAGGCGGGCAGTTATCCGGCATCAACGCGTCTGCCCTCGGTCCGCACCCTGGCCAAGCGCTTCTCCGCCAGTCCCAACACCATCTCCAAAGTGGTGAGCCGGCTGATGGAATCAGGTCTGTGCACCGCCCGCCGCGGCGTCGGGCTGTTCGTGCGCAGCCTCCCCAACCGCAAGCTCACCCTGCTGGTCGGGAGCAATTACCCCGAACCGCGTGATGATTTCTACGGCCATGTCGAGCGTCGCATCCAGGAGCGCTGCCAGGCGGATGGGATCGAGATCGAGCGCTACCACATCACCGCCAGCGATCCGGCCTATGGTCCCGATGTCGATCGCATCCGTCGTCCAGGACGGGTGATCCTCTGCATCGGCCTGACCCACGAACCCCACCTCAAGCAGCTCGCCGACCTGCGCCGTCCGATGCTCATCATCGGTTGCGCGCCGAGCCGCTGCAATGCGTCCTCGATCGTGCCGAACAGCTTCCGCTCCGGCTATCTCGCGGCGCGCCACCTGATCCGCAAGGGATGCCGCAAGATCGCCTTCATCGGCCGGGTCCGGGAAGTGCGCGGCGTCACCCTGCCCGAGGCCGAGAGCCTCAAGGAGCTGGCCGGCGTCCAGTGCGCCTTCATGGAGGACACGCTGCCGCTCAATCCCGAATTCATCTTCAACGACATCAGCCAGGTCCCGGCCCGCGCCGCGACGCTCAAGGAGCTCCCGGACGCGGTGATCATGCCGGATCAGGAGGGCGTCGAGGCGGTGCAGGCGCTCAAGGCCCTGGGTAACAAGCTCGAGCGCGTGGCGCTCGGCGATGATCGCGTGCTCGAGCGCGCCAAGCGCCCCGCCGCCGTGGTGGTGAAGCGCGAGGATGTGGTGGAGCTCGCGGTGATGGAATTGCATCGCCTGCTGGACGAGCAGCGCACCTCGCATCGCGCCTTCGTCGTCGACAGCGAGCTCCACGAAGCCGCTGGCTGAAGCCCAGTGGCGCGGGGATGGCCTGCGTCCGCGCGCTAGAGCTTGCGCAGCGCGGTCTCGGCCTCGGCGAACTCGCGCGGTGCCCGGCAGGAGATGTCCAGGGCCGGCCCGCCAGCCGGGTGCGGCAGCAGCACGCGGCTGGCATGCAGCATGTGGCGGGTGACCTGGATCGGATCCTGGCGATCGCCGTAGAGCCGATCGCCATAGAGGGGAAAGCCGAGTTCGCTGAAGTGGATGCGGATCTGATGCGTGCGCCCAGTCTGCGGCTCGATGCGCAGGCGGCTGGCGTAGCGTCCGAGGCGCTCCTCCACGGTCCAGGCGGTCACCGCTTCACGGGCATTCTCTCCGCGCCCGCTCGCCCATTTCTCGAATCCCCGGCGGCTCTCGACCTTCACCAGGTAGCTGCGGTGCAGGCCGATCTCGCGCGGATGCCCGCGGACGAGGGCGAGGTAGGTCTTCTTGACCGCATGCTCGCGGAAGAGCGCTTCGAGGCGCTGGGCGATGTCGGTGGTCCTGGCGAAGAGCACGATGCCCGAGGTGTCGGCATCCAGGCGGTGCACGGGCTGCAGTTCCGGGAATTGGCCGCGCAGGATATCCAGCAGGCTCCAGCTCTTGGGCCCATCGGTCGGCGTGACGGCGAGCCAGGCGGGCTTATCGTAGGCGAGCACGCCGGCCTGGTCGTAGAGCACACGCCGGGGGTCGAAGAGGTGCTCATGCGATTCGGGGATGGCGAACTCGACCACTTCGCCGCGCTTGAGCTCGCGGCTGCCGAAGGTCTCGACCCGGCCATCGATGCGGCAGCAGCCTTCCTCGAGATAGCGGCGCGCCGCCCGTACCGAGATCTTCTGCTTGCAGAGATTGACCAGGAAGTGCGCTAGGTCCTGACCGGCCTCAGCACGCACCTCGCGGGCATTGGGCCCCGGATACCAGACCGCGCCCAGATCGGGTGCGCGATCGGCAAAAGGTGCCTGCCCGCCGCGCCGGTCGCGACGGCCATTCCTCTCGGCCTCTGGAGCGCGTGTGCGCCCAGGGTGGGACGGGCGCCGATCGCTGCGGCCGGGGGCATGGGCGTCCCGGCCCTGGCGAGAGCCTCCACCGCCGTCCCGCTCGGGATGCCGCGCGAACGGCGGGCGCGCCTCGCGTGACTGATGCGGCTGATGCGCCGGACGCCCAGGACGGCCATCGGCTCGGGTCGCCGAGCGCGATGGTGCGCCCTTGCGGGCGGCGCCGCGATGGCCCGGCTCAGGCCGGGGGGGGCGCCCCCCGTCGTGGGCCGGCCTGCCGCGGTGCGGCTTGCCGGCAGGGGGCTTGCGATCACGTGGTGGGCGCGGCATGGCAGGGTCCTGGGAGCAGCGCATCCGCGCCGTGGTCGCGCCCACAGCGTAGCCGTGCATCGGTGCAAACCAAGCGCCGTCGCGGTTTGTGCCGGCGCTCCCGCGCGCTACATCGCTGGGGTGCTCGACCATCAGCGTGCCTTCCTCGATTCCTGCCGCCTCGATCTCGGGCTCTCGGCCAACACCCGGGCCGCCTATGCCAATGACCTGGGCAAGATCGCTGGCGCCTTCTCGGCCCTCGGGCTGTCGCTGGAGGATTGCGGCCCTGACGAGGTGGCGCGCCTGCTCGCCTGGCTGCGCGACGAGCGCCGGCAGTCGGCCTCGACCCTGGTCCGGCTGCTGGTCACGCTGCGGATGTACACCCGCTTCCTGGTCGCGGAGAAGATCCTGCCGCGCGACCGCATCCAGCTGGCGCAGATGCCGGCGCTGTGGAACCGCCTGCCCGAGGTGCTCTCGGTCGACGAGGTGTCGAGCCTGCTGCGGTCCGCTCCCGATGGCCCGCTGCGGCTGCGCGACACCTTGGCGCTCGAGCTGCTCTATGCCTGCGGCGGACGGGCCAGCGAGGTGGCGGGAATCGGGCTGGGCGATGTGCGCGAGGGTGGCCGCCTGGTGCATCTGCACGGCAAGGGCAGCAAGCAGCGGGTCGTACCCCTGGGGTCGCGTGCGCGCGCCTGCCTGGCGCGCTACCTGGCCGACCTGCGTCCGCTGCTGGATCCGCAGGGCCGCCAGGAGCGCTTGCTGCTGAGCGCCCGTGGCCGTCCGTTCAGCCGCCTCGCGCTTTGGCGAATGGTGCATGCCGCCGGGGTGGTGGCCGGATTGAGCAAACGCGTCTATCCGCATCTGCTGCGCCATAGCTTCGCCACCCATCTGCTCGAGCACGGCGCCGATATGCGTGCAGTCCAGGAGCTGCTCGGCCACGTCAACATCACTACCACCCAGCGCTATACCCACGTCGCCGCCGAGCGTCTGGTCGAGCTTCACAGGAAGTTTCATCCCCGTTCGCGATAATCGGTTATGCCATTGTTCCGGACCATCTCTTGGGGGCGGATTGGGCGTTCGCGGTGCGGGCGCGGGGTGACCGAAGAGGTCCGTGTGATGGCATAGCTTGCATCCGCCCCCCATCGTGAGGTACACTTGCCAGCGATGGAAGACCGGCGGATGGTGCAACTGGCGCTGATGAATCGATTCGTGACCCCTCAGCAAGTAGAGGAGATCACGCGCGAGCAGCAGGATTTGGCTGATCGCGGCATCGATCGCAGCGTCTGGTTCCTGCTGCTCGATCGCGGCTATGTCAGCGATGCGCAGGCGCGCAACCTGCGCAAGCACATCAGCTCCTCCTCCATCCGCGCCCTCGAAGTCGATGGCTACGTGCTGCAGGGGCGCATCGGCAGCGGCGGGATGGGCGATGTCTTCAGGGCGCGCAATGCCGCCGGCGACGAGGCGGCGGTGAAGCTGCTCTCATCCAAGATCAGCAGCAATCCGGAGCACGCCCGGCGCTTCCAGCGCGAAGCGCGTGCCGGACTCAGGCTGGTCCATCCGCACATCACGCGCTCGCTGAGCGCCGGCGAGATGGAGGAGCAGCGCTACCTGATCATGGAGCTGGTCAAGGGGCCGAGCCTCAAGCAGTACATCCATGAGACCGGCAAGATGAGCGAGGCCGATGCCCTGGTGATGATCTGGCAGATCGCCAGCGCCCTGGGATATGCCTGGAGCCACGGGGTGCTGCATCGGGACATCAAGCCCGGCAACCTGATGCTCGCGCCCGCCCGCCCCGGCCTGGCGGAGCCGTTCTGCGCCAAAGTCTGCGACTTCGGCCTGGCCAAGGTCTGGCAGCAACCCGACGACGATCAGGAGAGCAAGGGCAAGCTGACGGCCACCAACATGGCGCTCGGCACCCCGCATTACATGGCTCCCGAGCAGGCCTCGGGCGATCGCGACCTCGATCAGCGCGCTGACATCTACAGCCTCGGCGCCTCGGTATTCCATGCCGTGCTGGCCAAGACCATGCACAGCGGCAAGAGCTCGACGGTGATCATGTACAAGCAGGTCACCGAGGCCGTCGATCTGTCGCCGCTGCGCACCCTCGGCACCAGCCCGGGGATGATCAAGCTGCTGGGCAAGATGGTCGAGCGCAACCGCAAGCACCGCATCGCGGACTGGAGCGAGATGCAGGCGGCGGTCAAGCTGATCGCGCCCGAGATGGTCGCGCAGCAGGAGGCTGCCTACGCCCAGGCGCAGCAGGCCAACCAGGTACGCGATCCGCCGCCCAAGGTCATCGAGATCACCACCGCAGCGCCAGCATCGCCACCAGCGCGATCGGTGGTATCGTCCTCGAGCCAGGCCCAGGCGCATCCGTCGGTCCAGCCTCCGAGCCGGCGGATGTGGCATATCGGCATCCTCATGGGCCTGCTGACGCTGCTCGCCGCGCCGGTCGTGCTGCTGCTCATCGCCCAGCCGGCGGGGCACCGCGTCACCCCGGCATCGTTCGGTGCCATGCTCGTCGCCCTCCAGGGCAAGCCGCATGCGGACCTGGTGCTCGATCCTGGCGAGTATTCCGGTCCGTGGTGCTTCGGCGCCGCGCATACCGGCATGACCATCCGCGCCGCCGGCCCTGGTGTCCGGGTGGTCATCAACAGCCATGCCGGCGACGTCGCGGTCGTCCAGCTCGAACCGGGTCTGCGGGACTTCCGCCTCTCCGGCGTGGAACTGGTCGGAACAGGAGCGGTGAGCATCGAGGCGATGCCCGGCTCGCGTGCGACCCTCCAGGACCTCCAGCTCCCGGGGGCGCTGGCGGTCAGCGGCGCCGAGGTCAGCTGCACGGGGGTGGATGCCCAGGGGGGGGTGCAGATCGATGTGCATGGCCATCTCCTGATGGAGGACAGCCAACTGCACGGGTGCAGCGCGCTGAGCATCCATGAGGGGCGCTGCGAACTGCATCGCTGCCGCATCAGCGGCCGGGAGCGCGGGCACGCCGATGCCGCGCTGGTGCAAGTGTCCTCTGGCAGCCTGGAGCTCGATGCCGTCCAGATCAGCGGTGAGCGCAGCGAGGCGGGCGCCCTGCCGGCGGTCGGCCTCGACCTCGCCCCCGGGGTCGCATGCGTGCTGCGCGACGTCCAGATCGACGAGGTCGAGGTCGGCATGCACAGCGATGCCGCCAGCGTCAGTGCGATCGACGGGCTGACCCTGCATGCGAGCACCATCGGCATGCAGTGGAGCGGCCTGAGGGATCCCGCCTGGACCTGGACGCGACTCTCGGTGTCTGCGCCGCAGATCCTGCGAGGCGATGTCAAGCTGACCAACGGCGCCGATGGGGCGCGCGCCGAGCGCTTGGCCCAGGTGCCATCCGGAGGCGATAAGCGCCGCTGATATCCCCTATTGCGGCTCGAGCGTTTGAGAGGTACCAATCTCTCGGTGCAGATGCGCAGTGGAGGGGAAGATGGGAAGAGACGTCCTGGTCGTCGCTGGTCGGTCCCGGGTGCGCTGCGCCAGCGGCGCTGCCGAGGGTTCGAGCGGCCAGCGCCGCGGCCCGGCCGCTGCCGCCAACGGGGAACGCCCATGGCGCTTGCGGCGGCGGTTGACGACGCCATGACGGACGCCGGCGCCATGACGGTGGATGCGACTTTCGCCCGTGCCCTGAGCGCGGCTCGGAGCGGCCGCCATGACTGAAACCCTCCTGGTCGTCGATGACGAGCCGTCGATCCGTCATGCGATCAGCCGCGCCTTTCCCGATCTGGTGGTCAAGGAGGCCGAGACCGGAGCCGCCGCCCTGGCGCTGGTTCGCGATGCCTATCCCGATCTGGTGCTCCTCGATCAGCGCCTGCCGGACGGGGATGGCCTCGAGCTGCTGGCCAAGATCCGGGCCATCGACCCGGACTGCCCGGTGGTCCTGCTCACCGGCCACGGCAGCGTCGATCTCGCGGTCGATGCGCTCAAGCAGGGCATCTCGGATTTCATCGAGAAGCCGTTCAAGCTCGAGCGCCTGCGCCGCACGGTCGGCCTGCTGCTCGAGAAGCAGCGCCTCGGCCGCCAGGTCGCCCGCTTGTCGGGGAAGTCGACCGGACGCGTGTCGCTGGTCGCCCATAGCGCCGGCATGAAGCGGGTCATCGCTCTGGTGAAGCGCGTCGCCGGAGTGCCCTCGACCACGGTGCTGATCCAGGGCGAGAGCGGAGTCGGCAAGGAGCTCGTGGCGCGGGCGATCCATGAGCGTTCGGCGCGTGCCGACAAGCAGTTCATCGCCATCAACTGCGCCGCGCTGTCGGAGCACCTGCTCGAGGCCGAGCTGTTCGGCTATGAGAAGGGCGCCTTCACCGGCGCCGATGCCAAGGGCAAGGCGGGTCTCTTCGAGGTAGCCGATGGCGGCACGATCTTCCTCGACGAGATCGGCGAGATGCCGATCCAGCTGCAGACCAAGCTCTTGCGCGCACTGCAGGAGCGGCGCTTCCGGCGGGTCGGCGGGCTGCAGGATGTCGATGTCGATGTCCGGGTGGTCGCCGCCACCAATCGCGATCTGCGCGCCGAGGTCGTGGCCGGGCGCTTCCGTCAGGATCTCTACTATCGACTGCGGGTGGTGCCGGTACAGGTCCCCAGCCTGCGCGACCGCCCCGATGACATCCTGCCGCTGGCGGATCATCTGCTCAAGCGCCTCGCGCCCGAGCTCGGCCGGCCGGGACTGTCCTTCTCCGCGGCGGCCCGCGCTGCGATGCATGCATACGCCTGGCCCGGGAATGTGCGTGAACTCGCCAATGCCGTCGAACGCGCAGTCATCACCAGCGAGGCCGAGGAGATCAGCGCCAACGACTTGTGCATGGATGAGGTGCTGCCGGCGGTGCGCCCGGCCGTCCCCGCCGCTGCGCCGGTGCAGGATGCCGTCGCGAGCGCTGTCCCGGCGGGCCTGAGCATGCCCAAGGGCGCGCTCATCATCCCACCCGGGCAGCGCAACCTGGCCGACGTCGAGGCGCTGCTGATCCGAGCCGCATTGGACGAGACCGGGGGTCAGAAGAGCAAGGCGGCCGAGCTGCTGGGCATCAACCGCACGACCCTCTACAACAAGCTGCGTGAGCTGGACTTGATATCGGTGGCAGGCGAGGGCGAGGCGAGCGAGGCGGCAGCCACCTGATGCAGCGGCAGGTGCGCCCCCGCTTCGAGCGAACTCGTTCGCCCATGGACGGGAAATGTGAGGTATAGTTGCGTGCCGGTGAGCGTGTCACCGAGCGAGGGGACTATGACCGAACTCGCCCAGGTGGGGGACAGGGACACGGAGCACCTGCTCGAGGAGCTGGCGCGCCTGCGTCCGCTCGCGGAAATGGGCCGCATGGCGGCGACGGTGGCGCATGAGATCCGCAATCCACTGGCCGGCATCAGCGCCAACGCCGAGCTCCTGCGTGAGGTGGTGAGCAATCCCGCCGATACCGAATGCGTCGACATCATCCTCGGCGAAGTCGAGCGCCTCGGGCATCTGGTCACCGATCTGCTGTACTATTGCCGTGAGCGCGAACCGGACCGCTCGACCATCGATCTGCCCTGGCTGGCGCGCATGGTGTGCGAATTGTCGCAGGCAGATGCCGTCAATGCCGGGGTGAGCCTGGATTGGACGGGTGCAGGGCGGGCCATGGGCGACAGCGAGCTGGGCCGCCAGGCGCTGCTGAACGTGGTGCGCAACGGCATCCAGGCCTGCAGCCAGGGCGGCAGCGTGCATCTGGAGGTCTGCGATGGCGAGATCTGCGTCAGCGATACCGGCTGCGGCGTCTCCGCTGTCATCCGCGACCGCCTGTTCGAACCCTTCATTACCGGCAAGACGCGCGGCCTGGGGCTGGGCGCCACGGTGGCCCGCCGCTGCCAGCGCAGGCAGGAGGGGGATCTGGTGCTGCGCGAGACCTCGCCGACCGGCAGCGCCTTCCTGCTCACCTGGCCACGCGCCTGACGAGGCCACCCGCGATGACCACGGTGGTATTCGTAAGTGCTTGCACAGCAATTCATTGAGTATCATCAAGCGCGGTGCGCGGTCATTCCCCGTCGCATCTTCCCCGGGGCAGACGTCCTGACATGCTGATGGATGTCGCGTCATTGTGATCAGGGAGCTTCCGTGGAGACGAGCCAGCACCATCCGACGGCTCCTGCGATCGTCCCAGGCGCTCCAGCAGCCGGCGATCTCCAGCGCCGCGATGAGGTCGTCAAAGCGGCCTTCCAGTATCGCGACGCCCTGATCGGCTATGCCTATGCCATGCTCAGGAGCTGGACCCTGGCCGAGGATGTGGTCCAGGAGGCCTACCTGGTGGTGATGAACAAGTGGCAGGACCTGCGCGAGGATGCCGGGGTCTTCCTGTGGGTCAGGCAGATCGTGCATTTCAAGACCCTCGAGGCGATCCGCAGCCGCGGTCGCGAGACCGCCTTGCCGGACCAGGAACTGCTCGACCTGGTCGAGCAATCGGTGACCGAGAACCTCGATGAGGGCACGGCAGAGCGGCAGCGACAGATGAGTGCGTCGCTGCGCGAGTGCATGTCCCGCCTCAACCAGTTCTCGCTCAGCTTGCTGGCTGGCTTCTACTGGCGTCAGGAGAGCTGCGAGATGCTGGCAGATCAGCATGGCCGCAGCGTCAATGCCATCCGCCTGATGCTGTCGCGCCTGCGCGAGAAGCTGCGCACCTGCTTGACCCGGCGACTCGAACAGCAGGGGATCCGCCCGTGAACGACGAGCTGTTCGAGAAGTACCTGTCCAACCGCCTGACCGCCGACGAGGCTGCCGCGCTCAAGCGCGTGCTCGCCAGCGACCAGCAGGCACGTGCGCAGTTCGTCCAGACGCTGCAGGAATGGCAGCTGTTCGCCGAGGCCGCCCGGCAGATCACCGCGGGCAGCGAGATCGCCGAAGCAGCCGCTCCCACCGCCAACGATCCCCTGCGCCGGCGCCGGCCGAGCCAGCGCGTGCCACCATTGCCCCGCCGCCGCCCGGCTCGTCGCATGGCCATGGTGCTGCTGCCCCTGGTCGGCCTGGCCGCCTGCCTGGCCATCGTCCTGCTCATGCCTTCGCAGGCGGCCAAGGCCGAGCCCTTCGCCGCCTTCAGCATGGTGCAGCCGGGGGTCGTATTGCAGCGCGGCGACAGCAAGCTGGTACCTGCCGCAGGCATGGCCCTGCTGCCTGGCGATGCGGTCAGCGTGGTGACCGGCAGCCATGCCAGCGTGCGCTATGCCGACGACACCCGCCTCGATCTCGCGCCGGGCACGACCGTGACCCTGGTCGGTGGCCAGGCGGCGCCGGGGGCCGCCCTCGGCGTGCCGGGCAAGCGGGTGCTGGTGACCTCCGGCTCGGTGACCGCCGAGGTGGCCAAGCAGCCTCTTGGTCATCCGATGCAGTTCCTCACCCCGCAGGCGCAGGCGACGGTGCTGGGCACCAAGCTGATCCTGGATGTCGTCGGTGCCGCCACCCGGCTCGAAGTGGTGCACGGACTGGTCGGACTGTCACGCCGCGCCGAGCGCACCATGATCGAGGTCGCCGGCGGCCAGTGCGCGACCGTAGCCGAGGGGGTCGAGCTCGCGGCCCGCGCGATCATCGCCGACGTGACGGTGAACGCCGAGGGCGAGCACCGTCCGGGCATCAAGACCGAGTACTTCGCCGACACCTCGTTGAGCAAGCTGATGTTCACAAGGACCGATGCCACGGTGAGCTATGACCCGGGACTTGAGACCCCGCCGCTGGACATCAGCCCCTCGCACTTCTCGGTGCGTTGGAGCGGGACCATCCAGCCGCGCTTCAGCGAGACCTATATGCTTCACCTGGAAGCGGATAGCGGGGTGCGACTGTTCATCGATGGCAAGGTGCTGATCGACGACTCCGCCGCCAGCGTGGTGAGTGACCATCAGGTCGCGGTGGCATTCGAGGCCGGGAAGCGCTATCCGCTGCGCATCGAATACATCCAGCCGAAGGCGGGCATGATGATCAAGCTGCGCTGGGAAAGCCTGCAGCAAGCGATGGAGATCGTGCCGACGGAGCGGCTCTCGCCCGACCCGTAGACAGGTTGCGTGTCTGAGACACCCGAGGACGGTAGGATGCGAAGGGATTGTCGCAGTCGCACACCGCGCCTGGAATTGCTGTGCGGGCGTGAGCTACGGGCTGTCTGCATGCACCCCATGTTTTCCTTGAGGTACAGGGTACCCCCCCTAGAAAGCCCACATGATCACCATCGCGTCCTGCGCACGTCCCATCCCCATGGCCTCAGCGGCCTTGCTCCTCCTGGCCAGCGCTGCCCACGCGGTTGACGTCGGGCCGTCCGCAGGCTCCAACGCCAACCCTGCGCCAGGCACCGATCAGGACACCAATGCCGACCGCGATTACGAGCCCGGCGGTGTGGTCTACATCAACGATCTGCGCTTGGGCTATGGCTTCCTGCCCGATAAGGCGACCATCTCGGTCCTGCCGAAATCCGGCGGTTTCACCCTCATCAACTACGACAAGACCACCAACTGGGACAAGACCGGGCGCACCGGGTTGACCTGGATGACGCCGTGGAGCGACCTGGACGAGGATGGCGGATTCCTCTTCGGTCTCGAACTGCATACCGATCACTACGTGATCGAAGCCTCGCAGGTCAACCCCTCGATCAGCTACCGCGCCATCGCCCTCACCATCGAACCCGGCATCGGCTGGACCCTGTTCGACCGTTCGCAGCTGGAGATCACCCCGTTCGGCGGTCTGGGCGTATCGATGACCAACTACGGCAGCGGCCTGGGCACCTACGTCGAGATCGGCATACGCGCCGGATTGTACTACACCTTCAGCAATCGCTGGCAGGTGGGCCTGAACGCCTCCTGGATGCTGTCCCAGGGCAAGATGGATCTGACCCACGATGGCACCAAGTATGATGCCTCGTTCCAGACCGAAGGTCTGGCAGCGGCGCTGAGCCTCGGCTACCGCTTCAAGTAGTCCTGGTCGCGCAACCGCGTCAACCCCACGTCACCGCCGACCGGATGATGTCGCCTATGGTGCGCCGTCCGGGCGATGCACCTCGCCGATGCAGTTCGGCGCGGCATCCCGCCACGGGAGTGGCGGCGGCTGCCGCTGGAGCCGCTGGCGTGGACATGACGACCCGCACGCCAGCGGCGGGGCAGGCTACCAGGAGCTGAGCTTGTCCGGGTCGATGGTGAGCAGGAACTCGATATTGGTCTTCGAGTTCTTGAGCTTCGACTTGAGGAAGTCGATCGCGTCCGCGCCATTGCGCTCGGCAAGGAACTTGCGCAGCGCCCAGACGCGGCGCAGCTCGTCGTCGTTCTTGATCAGCAGCTCGTCCTTGCGCGTTCCCGATTGCGCGCAATCGACCGCCGGGAAGACCCGGCGGTTGGCCAGCCGGCGATCGAGCACCAGCTCCATGTTGCCGGTGCCCTTGAACTCCTCGAAGATGACCGTGTCCATCAAGGAGCCGGTGTCGACGATCGCGGTGGCGAGGATGGTCAGCGAGCCGCCATTCTCGATCTTGCGCGCCGCACCGAAGAACTGCTTCGGCTTGATCAGGGCATTGGAATCGATGCCGCCGGAGAGGATCCTGCCTGAATTGGGCGCTTCAGTGTTGTAGGCACGCGCCAGGCGGGTGATGGAATCGAGCAGGACGACCACATCCCTGCCGCGCTCGACCAGGCGCTTGGCCTTGTTGATCACCATCTCGGCGCATTGCACATGGCGCGATGCCGGCTGGTCGAAGGTCGAGGCCACCACCTCTCCACGCACGCTGCGCTGCATGTCGGTGACCTCCTCCGGGCGCTCATCGACGAGCAGGACGATCAGCGACACCTCGGGATTGTTGGTGGTGATGGCCTTGGCGATCTTCTGGATGTACACCGTCTTGCCGCACTTGGGCTGGGCGACGATGAGCCCGCGCTGGCCCTTGCCGATGGGCGCCACCAGATCGATGATGCGCAGCGAGTAGTCGCTGGGATCGTTCGGCAGCTCCATGAACAGCCGGTCATGGGCATGCAGCGGGATGAGGTGCTCGAAGTCCTGGACCGGGGTGCGCTTGTTCTCGGGTTCGCCCATGACGGTGTGGATCGCCAGCAGCTGCGGGCAGCGCTCGTTGCCGCGCGGGCTGCGAGCAGTGCCGGTCACATGCATGCCGGCCTTCAGGCCGTAGCGCCGGATCTGCGGATTGGCGACGAAGGTGTCGGTCGACACCGGCAGGTAGTTGTTGAGCGCTGAGCGGATGTAGGCCTGCTGATCCTTGATCAGCTCGATGTACCCCTCGACCAGGATCTCGTCCGCGCGTCCGCCGGCGACGCGGCGCAGGATCTCGCAGATCAGGTCGTGCTTCTTCAGCCATTTGACATCGCGCACCTCGAGCCGGTCGGCTTCGCCCTGGAGATCGGGGAGGATGCGCTTGAGGTAGTCATCGAGATCGACGCGCACCGCAGGGCGCTCGCCCGGGACAGGCGGCCGCTCGCCCTGCGGCGGGCGTTCCGCTCCGCCCTGGGCGGGGTGCTGGCGATGCCCATCGTGCGTCGGTCGGTTGAAATCGCGGCCATCGCGCCCACGTCCATCGTGGGAGCGATGGTCGGTGCGGCCGTCCTGGGCGCGGCCATCGTCGGATTCGCGCGCCGCGCCTTCGATGCCCGGATCGTCGCGGTTGCCATCCTCGGCATCGCCGTCATCACCGGCATCGCCGGAAGGGGGTGGTTCGGCGGTCTGGCGGCTCTTGCGCAGGGCCACCAGGTCGACGCCGAGCTGGCGGGCCAGGATGGTCTTGGCATAGGCGGCCAGCAGGGCGGGATCGCCGCTGTTGTCGACCGCCAGATTGCAGGCCTTGCGCCGCACATCGGCATCGCCGAGGGCGGCTTCGCGGCGCGACAGCTCAGCCTCGTCCCAGCCGCGATCGGCGACACGCAGCAGGCGGGCTTCGCGCGGCGCGCGGACATAGATCGAGGTGGTGCAGAGTTCACCCAGGCCGAGCTCGTGCAGCAGCGCGCCATCGATGACGACGAAATTGCCCGCCTTCTTGGCGATCGCCTTGGCCCGCAGGCTGAGCTTGGGGTGGACGATGGAGTTGAGCTTGGACGTCGCTTCCGCAGTGGCGAAGGCCTTGCCCGCGAGCTTGCGGCGATCGATGCCGCCATCTTCGCCGAGGATGTCCTCGCCGAACTCCTTGACCAGGGACTTCTTGACCGGCGGGGTCTCGATCAGCTCATGCCCGATCTCATCGAGCACCACCAGCTGGGCTCCGAGGCCGACCAGCTGACGGGCGAGGGCGCTCTTGCCGGCCCCTGGTTCGCCGGTGATGCCGATGACCACCACCTTGTCGGCGGGGACCTTCAGGGCGGGGTCGCCGGCGGGGGCGTCGCTCTGGCTCGCCGACGGGGATGGCGCAGGGGCGCCCTGGCCAGACTCGTCGACCTCGTCATTGCTGTGGTCGATGGGCGAGGTCTCCTGCTGCAGCGGTCCGGCATCGGATCGCCCCCCATGCTCGCCACGGCGGCGGTGGCGATTGCGGCTGAAGGAGCGGGAGTTGTTTTTGCTGTTCATAGGGTCTCAGAGGCGGGACGTGGCAGGACGGACATGACAAGGACGGGTGCCCTGGCGGCGATGGGCGGGCGGTGGCGGGCTGACGCGGAGGGTGTGCTGGCGGAAACGCTGGACGCCGGGCGCAGAGTGCAGGACGCGGCCATGTCAGCTGACCTCGAACCAGGATGCGCCCTGCCGCACCTCGGCGACCAGCGGGACATCGAGCTTCCAGGCCTCGGCCATCGCCAGGCGCAGCGCATTGGATGCCGCAGGCGTGATCGCGAGGTCGGCCTCGACCAGCAGTTCGTCATGGATCTGCAGGATCAGCTGGGAGCCGGGCGGCAGCATGGCGTCGCAGCGCAGCATGGCGCGTTTGATGAGATCGGCGGCGCTGCCCTGGATGGTGCTGTTGAGGGCGATGCGCTCGCCTTGCAGCCGCTCGTTGCGGTTGGCGCTGCCCAGCTGGGGGATGTAGCGTCGGCGCCCGGCTATGGTCTGGGCGTAGCCGCTGCTCGCGGCTGCACTGATGACCGATTCGATGTAGGAGCGAACGCTGGAGAAGCGCGCGAAGTACTCATCGATGAAGCGCTGGGCCTGCGCGCGTGGGATGCCGAGCTGCTGCGACAGACCGAAGGCGGTCTGGCCGTAGATGATGCCGAAGTTGACCGCCTTGGCGGCGTTGCGCTGCGCCGGGGTGACCGCGGCCTCTTCGATGCCGTTGACCTGGGCGGCGACGAAACGGTGTATGTCGGCATCGGTGGCGAAGGCTGCCTTCAGCGTCGCATCCCCGGAGAGATGGGCGAGCACGCGCAATTCGATCTGGCTGTAGTCGGAGGCGAGGAAGACGCGCCCGGGCGCCGGTACGAAGGCGCTGCGGATCTCGCGGCCGAGGTCGCTCTTCTTGGGGATGTTCTGGAGGTTCGGGCTGTCCGAGCTGATGCGTCCGGTCTCGGTACCGGTCTGCTTGAAGTTGGAGTGGATGTGCTGGGTAGCTGGGTTGATGTAGTCCGGCAGCTTCGCCAGGTAGGTGCCGATGAGCTTGGAGAGCGAGCGGTGCTGGAGCAGCAGGTCCGGCAGCTCGTGCTGATGGCGCAGGGCCTCGAGCACGCTGGCATCGGTCGATGGTCCGGTGCTGGTCTGCGAGATCACCGGCAGCTTGAGCTTGGTGAAGAGCAGCTCGGCGACCTGTTTGGGGCTTGCCGGGTTGAAGGTGGTGCCGGCGACTGCGCGGATGCGCGCGGTGACCTCTTGGAGGTACTGCTCCAGGTGGCGCTGGGTGGCCGCCAAGGTGCTGCGGTTGACCCCGATCCCCGCGCTCTCGAGCCGCGCCAGGCAGAGCACGATCGGCACCTCCTGGGTGCGGTAGACCTCGAGCAGGGCCGATTCCGCAAGCTTGCCCTCGAGCAGCTTGGCCAGCCGCCAGGTGCATTGCGCATCCTCGCAGGCGTAGCGTGCCACGGTCGCCACCGGGACCTCGGCCATGGTCTGGCCGCTCTTCAGGTCGATCACCTGCGAGGTCGGTATCTTCTCCTCGCCGAGGAAGATCTTTGTCAGGTAATCGAGGCCATGGCTCTCGCGCGATGGATCGAGCAGCCAGCTGGCCACCATGGTGTCGCCGTCCAGGCCCTGCACCGCGCAGCCGTGGCAGGCGAGCACGCGCAGATCGTATTTGGCGTTCTGGGCGACCTTGCGCACGAGGCCATCGGCGAGGAAGGCGGCGATCAGGGGGTGGGCAGCGTCCCAGTCGACCAGCTCATGGTCCAGGCCGCGCAGCGGCAGGTAGGCGGCGGCGCGGTCGTCGGCGCGCCCACGATCGGTGCCGCAGGCGAAGCTGATGCCGACCAGCTGGGCGGAGAGCGGATCGAGCCCGGTGGTCTCGGTGTCGATGGCGCAGCGGCCGGCGCGGCGCGCCTCATCCAGGAACGCGGGCAGATCGTCGATGGTGAGGATGCGGTACGCCGCCTGGGCGCTTGCCGGGATGGTCGCCGCAGGGAAGAAGCGCGCCTTGCTGAAGCCGAAGGAGGCATATGTGGCCTCATCGGTGGGGAAGGAGGGATCGATGCGCAGACTGGTGATCGCGGGCAGCTCGGGGACGTCGACGAGCCGGATGAGTGTGCTGGTCAGGGCGGCCTTGTCCTTGAACGCCTCGACGTGCTCACGCTGCTTGCCCTTGAGTTCGCCACTGTGCGCGAGCACCGACTCGAGGCTGCCATACTGCGCCAGCAGCTTGCTCGCAGTCTTGGGTCCGACTCCGGTGATGCCGGGGACGTTGTCGGCGCTGTCGCCGATCATGCACAGGTAGTCGATCACCTGGTCGGGCCGGATGCCCTTCTCGGCGAGGAGCTCCGCCGGACCGCGCAGGATGTCCTTGCCCGGATCCCAGGTGCGGATGCGGTCGCTGAGCACCTGATCGATGTCCTTGTCCTTGGTGCACAGGCGCACGGTCAGCCCTTCGGCGGCAGCCCGCTTGGCGAGGGTGGCGATCACATCGTCGGCTTCGTAGCGTGGGATGCGCAGGGTCGGGATGCCGGTGGCCTGGCAGAGGGTGTAGACATCGGGCAGCTGCGTCTGGAGCATCGGCGGCATCGGATCGCGATGGGCCTTGTAGTCGGGGAAGATGTCGTTGCGGAACGTCTCGCCGGTATCGAATACGCAGGCCCAATGGCTGATCTCGGGCGATTCACGCAGCTGCTTGAACAGCGTCGCGAAAGCATAGGTCACGCCCGTCGGGCGGCCGCCGGGGCCGATCAGAGGAGGCATGCCAAAGAAGTATTTATATGCGTAGTAGTGGCCATCGATGATGGCCAGGGTATCAGCCGGCATGAAGTTCCGGGTGGAGGTGCAGACGAAAGAGGAGGTGCGAAGCGAACGGAAAACGCCAGGTTCCGCAGCGCGACACAGCGAATTCTAGAGGGATGAGCGCGGTAGATTCGGTTCGGAGCGTATCCGTGCCGATCACTGGTCGGACCAACCGCGCACCAGGAGGCCTGCACGCGATCGCGTGCGTGCTACGACTCATAGGCGGCGGTAAGGTGCCTGTCAACTGACAAATGGCACCAGCCATGAGACCCCTTGCGGAGCGCTTGCCCAGACCAGCACCGCCGCTGCCGGCACCGCAGCCCATGGCGCAGCATGGTAGCGGGGTCGAGGGGGCTTGCATGATGCAGCGCACCCCGACCCTGCTGGCATGGACGAGCCGCTTGCCCTACTACAGCCTGGCACCGTGGTCGCATTGCATCTGGCCGATGGCAGCCAGCGCCAGGGTGTCATCCGCGCAGTGGCAGGAGGATGGTTGCACCTCCTGGGCTCCTCAGGCGCGATGCTGATCAACCTCTCCCAGGCGGCGGTCATCGATCTGGGGGTCGCTGCCCAGGCGGTGCCCGCACCGATCGACGATCCTCGTCCGCGCCCCGTCTCCTCCGACATCCCCAAGAAGCTCAGCAGCCGGGCGCCCGGTCGTCCGTGGCTGGATGGCGATCTCACCGCCCTTGCCGACGGCTTCCTCGATGGCCGCAGCGATGCCGAGCTGAGCGAGAGCTGCCACCGTACCAGCGGGCAGATCAAGCAGCTGCGCCAGGGCTTCGAGTGCACACGCGGCACGGTGGCCGAGGAGGACATCAGCCCGGTGGCGGCGACCTGGATCGCGCGTTGGCGACGGGTACTGGCGGGTGGGCGATGACGAAACGACGCGCCCAAGCCGGTGCGTCCTCGTCGGCGCCTGCGATCGCACCGGCACGCGATCGCGTGCTCCTGGGCGACAATCTCGACATCCTGCGCCGCCTGCCTGATGCCTCGGCCAACCTGATCTACATCGATCCGCCCTTCAATACCGGGCATGATCAGAAGCGCCAGGTGGTGCGTGCCGTCCGCACCAGCCAGGGTGCCGGCCGGCTGGGATTCCATGGCGAGTCCTATGAGCGCACCGTCATCGCCACCTCGGCCTACCAGGATGCCTTCCCCGACTTCCTCGGCTTCCTCGAGCCGCGCCTGCGCGAGGCATGGCGCGTGCTCGCTGATGATGGCACCCTCTATTTCCACATCGACTACCGCGAGGTGCACTACTGCAAGGTGCTGCTCGACGGCATATTCGGCCGTGAGTGCTTCCTCAACGAGGTGATCTGGGCCTACGATTACGGCGGGCGCACGAAGAAGAAGTGGCCGCCCAAGCACGACAACATCCTGGTCTACGCCAAGGATCCGCGGCACTACGTCTTCAACGCCGATGCCGTCGAGCGCATCCCCTACCTGGCCCCCACCCTGGTGGGGGCCGAGAAGGCGGCGCGTGGGAAGCTGCCGACCGATACCTGGTGGCACACCATCGTGCCGACCAACAGCCGTGAAAAGACCGGGTATGCGACCCAGAAGCCGATGGGCATCCTACGGCGCATCATCGCGGCATCGTCTCGACCTGGTGATCTGGTGCTGGATTTCTTCGCCGGCAGCGGCACGACAGGCGCAGTGGCGAGCGAACTGGGCCGCCGCTTCATCCTGGTGGACAACTCGCCCCAGGCCCTGGCGGTGATGCGCACGCGCCTGGGGGGGAGCGGCCAGGTCGATTTCGAGGATGCGCGTGGCATCTGCACGGACCCCGTGCCGGGAACGGTGGATGCGGCGACCACCACCAACCGGCTGCCCTAGAGGAGAATCGCCCCCATGCACCGCCTCCTGAGTCCCTGGCTGGCCCTCATCGCCGCACTGGCGTGCGCGCCATTCCTGTGTGGCGCCACCGTCGCCGAGCTGCTCCAGCAGGTCGACCAGCAATTGAAACCCGATGAGATCAGCGAGCCGGGCAGCACCGTGCGTGCCAAGGCCATCGGTGCGCTGGTGGGTGAGGAGCTCGGCTTGTCGCCGGCAGAGCTCATCGAATTGCGGCTCGCCGAGGCCGAGGCCTGGCTTGATGCCGGACACATCGATGAGGTCGAGAGCCGCCTGAAGGCCATCCTCGGCTCCCCCCAGGTGACGCCGCCCCTGCGCGAACGCGCCGGCTTGGCCTGGATCGCCGGCTGGCAGCTGCAGTGGCGCAAGGCGGAAAAGCCGGCCGAGCTGCCGGCAGTCGCCACCGAGCTCAAGCCTTTCGGCGATCTTGGCGTTCGGGTCGCCGCCCGCGCCTGCACGGCCGAGGCCCGGCGTCAGCTGGCGCTCAAGAGCAAGGACGGCGTGCTCGAGCTCTACGATCAGGCACTGGCCCTGCTGAAGGAGGCCAAGCCTGGTGAGCGCGTGCCGATCTATGCCCTGCGCATGCTGGCGATGGAGGAGCTCGGGAAGAAGCCCGAGGAGGTCCAGGCGTGGGTGAAGAGCCGCAGCGGCGATGCCGCTGCGGTCGAGGTCCTCGACACCGCCATGACGGCGAGCGAGAAGCTGATCGGCCAGCTTGCGCCACCGCTCAAGCTCAAGCGCATCGATGGGACCCCGGGCACCATCGACCTGACCACCTACCACGGGAAGTTCGTCCTGATCGACTTCTTCGCCACCTGGTGCAAGCCCTGCGAAGGGCTCGCACCGGTGGTCGCGGCCACCGCCGCGCGCCTCGGTGCCAAGGGCCTGGTCACCATCGGCGTGAGCCTGGATACCAAGGATACGCTGCCCAACCTGCCCGGCTGGATCGCCAAGTTCGGCATCACCTATCCGGTCATCGGCGAAGGTCTTGGCTGGGATGGTGAGACCGACGATGCCTGGCATGTCGATGCCATCCCGGCCCTGGTGCTGGTGGGACCCGATGGGCACCTGTTGACGAATGAGCTGATCGGAACGTCAGCCGAGGAGACCGGCAGGAACATCGAGGCCGCGCTGGCGGCGGCTTCGGGCGAGGCTCCGCCTCCGCCAGAGCACCCAGCCGCCCCGGCCGGGCCGCCAGCGGTCCAGCCGCCGTCCGCACCACCCGCCAAGGATCAGGGGTTCGTCCCATGAATCGCACACGACACGGTGGCATTTTCAAGATGCTGCTGGTGCTGGTGGTGGTCGGCTCCCTCGGTGCCTTCACCTGGGCGACCATCACCAATTCGCACCGCCTCGGACAATGGAGCTGCCATCCCCTCGATGCCGACTGGTGGATGCTCAGCAACCCTGCGGGCAGCCAGGACCCGGCCTCCCAGACCACCCTGGTCGAGGATGCCAAGCGCCTGGCGGCCAAGGCCGAGGACCAGCTGTGGGGTTCAGGTGGGCTGATCGAGCGCTGCGAAGGCTGGTGGCAGTCGCAGCTCTCCAGGCACGTCGAGACCGCGCCCGGGGCGAGCCAGGACCGCCGCCAGTATGAGCAGCGCTTCGCCGATGCGGAAGCGGCCTTCCGCAGCGGTCTGGATGCCTACAAGCGCGCAGGACCGCATGCGCACGGCAGCTTCGACGACAAACGCGCGGCCGCCGCCGAGGCCAAAACGCATTTCCAGCGCACCAGCGAATTGCTGACCGCCAATATCCCGCCCTATGAGGCGCTGGCGGACCACGACACCAGCCGTGCCCACGCGGCGCATCAGCTGCTCGACTATGATCGCCAGCTGCTCGAGCTGGTCGCCGCGCCCTGAGGCGCCATGCAGGAGGTTCCCGCTACCTTCATCGGATATTCGTCTTCCGGGCGGACTATGCCGGCGAACGCGCGGGGCCGCCCACACCGGCATCGTTCGCTCTCAGCTGCCCGGCGGTCAACCGTCGGGCAGCTGTCTTTTACTGCTGAGCACCTAGGCCCAGCATTGGTCAGGACTTGGGCCAGGGTTGCATGCGCAGGGGATGCAGCAGCACCACCACCTGGGCCTGGATCGCGCGGCACTCGCCGACGGCATCAAGGCCTTCGTTGGTGCGCGCCTTCAGTCCTACCCGGCTGATGGGTAGATGCAGCAGTTCGGCGATCCGCTCGCGCATTTGCGGCTTATAGGCCGTCAACCGCGGTTCCTGGGCGATGATATTGATATCCAGGTTGCAGAGCCGCCAGGGCTTGAGCAACGGCAGGGCCAGCACCTCGCGGATGAGTTCGCTTGAGTCGCGGCCGGCATGCCGTGGATCGCTGTCGGGAAATAGTTCGCCAATATCCCCGCCACCGACGGCGCCCAGAAGGGCATCGCAGAGCGCATGCAGCACGACGTCGCCATCGCTGTGGGCGATCAGGCGATACGCGCATGGCACCGTGACGCCCGCAAGGACGATGCCTGCACCGGCCTCGAGGCGATGGATGTCGTAACCGATTCCGGTCCGGAATTCCGCATCCATCGCCTCAGGGCCTCCCTGCCGACTCGGTCTGCCGGTTGAGGCCGGCGGCCGATTCGGTGGCCGACCCGGGGGGGCTCATGCGGTGATCCGGGACTGGTAGTCCGCGGCGCTCAAGAGGCCGTGGAGGGGGGCGGTGGCCTTCGATCTCACCTTGGCGAACCATCCGGCCCCCAGCGGATCCGAGTTGACCTGCTGCGGCATCTCGCGCAGCGACTCGTTGATCGCCACCACCGTCCCGTCGATGGGGCTGTAGAAATCGTTCACCGACTTCACCGATTCGATCTCGGCACACGGCTTGCCGCGCGTGACCTCATCGCCGATGGCGGGCAGTTCGACATGGATGACTTCCCCGACTTCTCCGACGGCGAAAGGCGACAGGCCGATGGTGATGAGATCGCCCTCGATGCGGGCCCATTCGTGCGTCGGGAGATAGGATTCGCTCATGGTAGTTCCTGCTGCGGCGGTGGCTGCCCACCATGGTGCTGCGGCAGGCGCAGGCAAGAGCCCTGGCCGCGGTCCGGTCGCGTGACCTGGGCGTCGTCCATCCGTATCAGAATGACTGGACGTGTGTGAAGAGGGGATGGAGTGTGTCGGAGAGACGCATTGTCGATCCGCCGAGCGAAAGGTAAGGTTGACAAGTGCATTCGCCCCCGTCCGCTGATCCCTCCTGCACGGTCTGAGCCGGCGCAGGATCGAGTCCACATAAACCGTTTGAGCAGGATCGGATTCGTGGCCACTCCCGGCGCCAATGGCACTGAACTTGATGAGGACTTCCGCTACGGACAGCTCGCCATTGAAGGCCGGCTGATCAGCCCGGATCAGTTCGATGCCGCCATGGACAAGGTGCGCGAGACGCACCGTTCCCTCGCCGACATCCTGGTGAGCGAGTCGACCATCGATATCACCACCGCCGACCGCCTGACCAAGGCCCTCAGGCGCATCGTTCGCGACGAACGCGCCAAAAGCGAAGGCGGGATGCTGGTCAAGAAGCAGATCGGCGGTTACAAGCTGATCCGTCGCATCGGTGAGGGCGGGATGGGCGAGGTCTATCTCGCCGAACAGCTCACCATGCATCGCACGGTGGCGCTCAAGATCCTGCACAACAAATGGGCGGATGACGAGGAGTTCCGCAAGCGCTTCCTGCTCGAGGCGCGCGCCGCCGGCAAGCTGTCGCATCAGAACCTGATCCAGGTCTACGATGTGGGCAAATACCAGGGCAAGTACTACTTCTCGATGGAATTCATCGACGGAGTGACGGTCGAGGACCTGATTCGCCACGAAGGCGCGATGCCGGTCGACAAAGTGATCGACATCTGCATGCAGGTCTGCCAGTCGCTCAAGTACCTTGCCAGCCACAACATCGTCCATCGCGACATCAAGCCGGCCAACATCATGGTCACCAAGGACGGCACGGTGAAGCTCGGCGATTTCGGCTTCATCCAGTCGGTCTGGGATGCCGAGCTGATGCAGGAGGGCACCACGATCGGCACGCCCGACTACATCTCACCCGAGCAGGCGCGCGGTGAGCGCAATCTCGATGTGCGCAGCGACATCTATTCGCTCGGTGCATCGCTCTTCCATATGCTCACCAGCAAGACGCTCTTCTCTGGTACCTGCAGCAAGGTGATGCGCGACCATATCGAGACCGAGCCGCCCAATCTCGAGGACCTGCGCAAGGACCTGCCCAAGGACCTCCTGCGCATCATGCGCAAGATGACGGCGAAGCAGCCGATCGATCGCTACCAGTCTCCGGACGAGGTGATCAAGGATCTCGAGATGCTGCGCATCGATGTCGCCTCGGGCCAGGGCGCCCTGCCGACGTCGCGCAGCCAGATCATGAACGTGATCACCGCCGAGAAGGAGCGCATCGCCAGCCTGGAGAACGATCTTCAGGGCAAGAACGCCAAGATCGTCGCCTGGATGATCGCTACCGGCATCGGCTGGTCGGCCGCGGTGCTTTTCTATGTCATGTGGATGATGCATCCCGGCAAGTAGGTCGGGGTGGAGACAGTGGGTGGCAAGCTTGATCCTAAGGCGAGTTCAAGCGCTTGCTCGCACGGACGTGATTGGCTAGTGTCGTATCTATGATCGAGCTGGTCTTCCTTACCGGTGCGCGTGCCGGCGAAGTGGTTCCGGTAAGCAAGACCCTGATCGGCGGACGCAGTCCCGAATGCTCGCTCGAGGTGCCCGACCCCAATGCCAGCCGGCAGCATGCCCGCTTCATGTGGGATGGCGCCGAGCTGACGGTCGCCGACAACGGCTCGTCGAACGGCACCTACGTCAACGACCAGCGCCTGACCGCCCCGATCAAGGTCAACCATGGCGATATCGTGCGGCTGGGAGAGACGCGGCTGCGCGTCCAGTCGCGCAATCGCCATGATACGCAATCCTCATCGATCTTCAGCTTCAAGGAGGCCGAGGCCGACCTCAGCCAGAGCATCGTGCTGTCGGTGTCGGAGATCCGCAACCAGACCCTCAGCGTCGAGGCCCTGACGGTCCGCCTCAACGCCATCATCCAGGTGTCCAAGGCGCTCGCCAACATCACCCAGCTGGACAAGGTCTTCGGCGGCATCTTGGAGCGCATGTTCGACGTCTTCCCGCAGGCCGACAGGGGATTCCTCATGCTCGGCACCGAGGCGGGTAAGCTCGAGCCCAAGGCCATGCGCCAGCGCGACAAGGGCGTGACTGAGAATCTGAGCGTATCGAACACCATCTGCCGCAAGGCGCTCGAGTCCAAGTCGGCATTCCTGTTCAACAGTCAGAATGCTGGCGATTTCGACCAGGGCATGTCGATCGTGTCGTTGCGCATTCGCAGCGCGATGACCATACCCCTGATGGTCAATGACGAGATCCTCGGCCTGCTCCAGATCGATACGCCAGATAGCAAACGCGCCTTCACCCTCGAGGATCTCCAGCTCGCCGTCGCCGTCTGCCATCAGGCGGCCATCGCCCTGCACAACGCCCAGTTGCTCCAGCGGGTCGAGGCCGAGACCACGATGCGCAACAACCTCAAGCGCTTCCTCCCCGGACCGCTCGCCGAGCAGCTGGTCTCCGGCAAGCTCGAGTTCGAGCTCGGCGGCAAGAACTATCCGGGGACGATCATGTTCTCGGATATCATCGGCTTCACCACCATGTCCGAGACCCTCGCACCAGAGCAGGTGGTTGCGCTGATGAACCGCTATTTCGACCGCATGGTGCCGTGCATCGAGCAGAACGGCGGCTCGATCGACAAGTTCATGGGCGACGCCATCATGGCGGTATGGGGCATACCGTTCGACAAGGATGAACTGGCCGCTCGGCATGCCATCGAGGCGGCATTGGCGATGCAGTGCGGCCTGGCCGGCTTCAACAGCGTGCTGGCCAAGGACAACGGCCCCCATCTGGGCATGGGCATCGGCTTGAATACGGGAACGGTGGTCGCGGGAAACATCGGTTCATCCAACCGGACGGAGTACACCGTCCTGGGCGACAGCGTGAATACCGCGCAGCGCATCGAGAGCGCCGCGGGCCAGACCCAGGTGCTGATCAGCGCCGCCACCTGGGCCGCCCTGCGCGGCAACTCCTACGGGCTGGCCATGCCTCCGCTGAAGGTCAAGAACAAGGCGGAGCCTCTGACGGTGTACAGCGTGCGGGGATTGAAGATCCTCGATGATGAGGTCTCGCTCCACCTGCCGGTCACCTCCGCGAATAATCAGGCTTACCTGATCCGGCGGCTCGGGGATCGGACATTCATCGTCCTGCACAAGTCGGACCACGACATCTGCAGCGCCCCGCTGGTGACCGCCGTGGCCGAATGGCCCGGAGTCGAGCTGGGGGTGCCTGAGATGATCGCCCTCCTGCCGACCCAGACCGCGGACGGGACCTACCTGAGGAGCCATATCCGCCTCAAGGACGAAAGCTTGCATGGTCTGCTCGGCGACAGCCCGCTCACCTGCGATCGCGATTGGGATGTCATGCAACGCAGCCATTCGTCGAAGTGACAGCTGCCAGGCGACTGCCAGCCTGCACCGTGCTTTTATGTTTGCAGTGGATGCCCGGTGCCGATGGTGAATGCCGAGTGCCCGAGAAATCCATGGCCACCTCCATCCCCCCAACCCCTGCCGACTGGCTGCACGAAGTCCTCGAGAATCTCGAGGTCGCCGCGATGGCGGCGGCCGGCGAAGGTCTCGATTCCGATCCGGAACAGGCCCATTGGGTGCAGTTCATGCGCAGGCAGGCCCTGCTGCTCAGCCGCGAGGCGCGCGGCATGGACGAGGATGATGGCGATCCCGAGGTCGAGCTGGACGAGCTCGACGAGGTCGACGATCTGGCGCGCACGCTGCGCCGCGCAGCGCCTGGCGATCCGCGCGGCGTGGTCAGCGAGGCGCAGATCTTCCTGCTGTTCTACCTCGCTGCCCATGTCAAGTCGCGCCTGATCGACGCCAATGAGGCTGCCTCGCTGGTCAGCGATTGCTGGGGGGAATGCGCCGGCGAGGACGACGACGGTGATGCGGACCAGGGCGATGATGAGGCTGACGCCGACGAGCCCTGGCCGATCACCCAGCCCGCGCCGCAGCTGCCGGCCGCCTGGGCCGGCGAGATCATCGCCGCCTATGGCCGCTCGGCCGATCCGCCGCCCCTGATGCTGGTCGACGAGTCGCTCTATAAGCCCAAGCCCGGGGCCCTGCTGGAGGCGGCTACCGTGCTGGCGCTCGCCAACCGGGGCGTCAAGCCACCGCCCCAGGCGGTCGAGCAGCTGATCGACACCATCGGCGCGATGGAGGAGGATGTCCGCAGCATGGGTCCCGAGTGGGAGGCGATGCAGCGCATCCCCTCGCTGGCCTTCTCCATGTATTACGTCTGGGTCCACCTGGCCATCGGCATCGCCGATGAGGACCAGGCCATGGGCATCATGCAGGAATGCACCGCGCGCATCGGCGATTTCCCCGAACCGGTGCGGCGTGACCAGACCGGTGGCAGGGGCCGGCGGAACTGAGCCTCCAGCTCCGGGCGCGATGCCCGCCGGCCATGGCGTCGACAGCAATCGCCTATCAGCGGGGCATCAGATAGACGGTCACCTCATCCTGGACGATTCGTCCTGCCCGCGTCAGGCGGATGCGCCCATCGTGCAGGTGCACCAGTCCCTCGCGCGCGAGCGCCTCGCCCAGCGGCCGCCAGCGGGCGGCCTGGTCGCCCAGCGCCTCCAGCCGTGAGACGCTCACTCCCTCCGCCAGGCGCAGGCCGAGCATCCAGGCCTCGGTCAGCTGCTCCCGCCGACCGATGACCTCGCTCTTCCAGATCGCCGCGCCGCCGGCGAGGATGCCTTCGATGTAGCGTTCCGGGTGCTTCTCCCGGGTCGTCCGCACACCCTCCAGGGTGCTCACCGCCCCGGCGCCGGCGGCATGATAGTCGCGCTGCCGCCAATAGCCGAGATTATGCCGCGATTCCTGGCCTGGCCGGGCGAAATTGCTGGTCTCGTAGGCGACCAGCCCCTGGCCCTCAAGGGCATCCCAGGCGAAGTCGAACAGCCGTCTGCTCTGCTGCACGCTGATGTCGGCGAGCTCGCCGCGCGCCCGGCGGGCGTGGAATTCCGTGCCGGGTTCATAGGTGAGGTGGTACACCGAGGCATGCTCCAGGCCATGGCGGCGGTAGAGCGCGAGATCGGCGAGCAGATCGTCCTCCCCCTGATCGGGCAGGCCCATGATGAGGTCGGCGCTCACCCGTGGGACGGCGGCCTTGGCGAGCGCAATGGCGACCTCGGCATCGTGGGCGGAATGCACCCGGCCGAGGAAGCGCAGCAGGCGGTCTTGGGTCGACTGCACGCCCAGCGACAGGCGATTGACCCCGTGCTCGGCCATCAGCGCGAAGCGTTCGGCGTCGGACGAGCCGGGGTTGGCCTCGCAGGTCCACTCGTAGCCCTCGGCGAGATCCAGGTGGGAGCGCAGGCCCGAGAGCAGGCGTGCGAGCAGGGCCGGGGCGAGCAGGGTAGGCGTCCCGCCACCGATGAAGAGGGTGTCGTACGGGCCGCGCGGGAGGCGCTGGACCTCGATCAGCAGGGCGGTGACGTAGGCGGCATGCTCGGCATCGCGCCCGGCGATGGAGTTGAAGTCGCAATACGGGCATTTCGCCACGCAATACGGCACGTGGATGTAGAGGTGGCGCGCCGGCGGCATGCCGGCAGTAAGCGCCATCCGGCCACCCGCGCAACCACCGCTGTGGGGCGCGTCCGTGGCCGGTGATGTAGGGAAAGCCCACGGTCCGCTGCGCCGCAGGCCGCTAGGGTCGGGCTCTTCCGGGCGGTTGTCCCTGCCATCGGCCTCCATACACTCGCGACTGCCCGGCGCACAGGAATCACATGGCCCTGCTCAATTGGTCGATGACCATGGTTGGCTACCCCGCTCATGCACGCAGTGCATCCAGGTCAGTGGGCGTGACCCACATGAGCACCCATGAAGCCCTCCAGTTCATCGAGAACCTGGGCATCAGCGAGGGCTGGCTCCAGATCGAGGGATCGCAGCCGCAGCTCGAACGCATCCGTGCCGGGACGCGCATCGGCGTCAACCTCCCGGAACTGTTCGCCAGCAGCAGGGTGATCAATACCGAAGGCGTCTCCAGCGGTGCATTGACCTTCGTCGCGGCTGATCCAGCGCGCGGCAAGCCGCCTGCCGACCGCACCCTGATCGCCTGGGCCGAGCAGAACCAGGCGACCTGGCTGGAGATCATCGACAACGATGTGGTCTACCTCGGCGGACTCACCGATGCGCAGCTCGACCGTCTGCTGATCTGGTTCCTCTCCCGGCGCCCCCTGGAGATGGATTGGCGGACGGCGCGCCTCGAGCCGCGCAGTGCGCACCGGCTCCGCACCGGCCTCTTCGACCATGGCTGGACGCGCAATCTCGGCCTGGTGAAGGCCTTGCGCCGTCAGAGCTGCGAGCTGTGGGGGGGGGTGCACCGCAAATGCATCCTCGACCATGCCGCCCAGCCCAGCCCGACCCAGGTGCAGACCGGTGTGCGCCTGAGCTTCGAGGGCGATGAGTGGGTGGGCAAGGACCTCGTCGACCAGCGCTGCCTGCTGAGCGATGATACCGGCAAGCTGCAGTTCGGCTCAGGCTTCTACCAACCCTAGCCGGTCACCAGGCGCAGTCCGCACAGCCCCGTCCATGACACCGGAGCCGCCACAGCAAGCGGCCGAACGGAAGCCTCGATGACCAAAATCCCGCTCTTCGTCATCATCATCTTCATCTGCGTGGCGGTGGGCACCGTGATCGTCAATCAGCGCCTCCAGACCGCCCGTGACCGGCCAGCAGTGCAGCGCACCGACAGCTACACGCGTCTCAGCAACTTCGCCGTGGCCCTGCGTGCGTTCCTCAATACCCATAGCGGCAAGTGGCCGGAGCGCCTGGTCGATCTCGAGCGCGACCAGCATCTCAGCCTGGGCTACAATCTGGTGAAGGGAGCCGGGCTCTACCACTACCGCAAGCCGGCGGACTCCGTACCGGATGACTGGATCATCATGTGGAGCGATACCAACCATGCTCCCGTGGCGCGCGGCCAGCCCTGGGGGGCCGCCGGCGAGGTCGCCGGGAAGGACATCCCAGGGGTGGCCTTCGTCCTGACCGCTACCCTGCATGTGGAAGCACTGACTTTGGAGGAATTCGCCAAGCGCTCGCCATCGGCTGCTACCACCGGTCCAGCTTCCGCTGCCGGTGCGGCAGTCCCGGCGGCCTCATCGGTGACCCCCCCCCCTGCTGGTGGTCCAGGCGCCACAACGGCCGCCCCGGCGGCTCCGGCGGCAGGGTCGGTGCAACCGGCCACCCCGCCCGCGCACCTGGCATCGCCACCTGCGGCGACCCGCGTGACCGCTCCCTCTGACCCGGCAGTTCCTGCGGCGCCGTAGGAGCACCAGGGGCGACCGGGCGAGTGCTGTGTCGCCTGTGGACACTGCGACAACGCCGACCACAATGCCACTGTCACCATTCTGGCCGTAGGAATTGCGGCTGCAGCCCAGGGAAACGCCGCGTAAGCGGGTCGATGAACCGGGTATCCTGGTCCTTCAGGCCCGGGAGGTTCAACGGCGCCCCAGAGCACGGAAACTGCCAAGCCTATGGGTCACGTCTCCGGTGATGCGCAGGGGGTCGACGGAGGAGATGGCGCAGTCCTGGGTGCAGGCAATCCCATGGCGAGGTGTGGTGTGGACGCCGAGGTGGCCCGGTTCGTCAGTGGAATGCTGTTCAGTGACCCGGCAATTCGATGAGCGCGATGTCCAAGCTGCTGCTCCTCATAGGCTTGGGGATGATCGGCTATGGCGGCATCATCGCCTGGCCGCTGATCTACGCCTCGGCGCATTACCAGGTCGTCCGGGGCCGCATCCTCGAAGTGTTCTCCGAACCGCTCCCCGACGATCAGGTGCGCCTGAGCATCGCCTACGAGTTTCCCGTGCCGTCGCGGCAGCAGCGGGTGGTGGCGATCGGGCACGCCCAGGCCGATCGCAGCATGCATCGGGTCGAATCGGTGGTCATCCCGGCGACCCGGCTGGCCAGCATCGAGCACACCCTGATCCATGTCACGCCCAGCCGGCGGGTATTCTACGATGTGAACGATCCGATCGGTTCCGCGTTTATGCTCACCGATCTCAGTGCAGTGGAGGGCATTGGGCACGACCAGGGCCTGGTGCTGATCATCGGAGGGCTCCTGCTGTGGTGCATCGCTTTCCTGGTCCGGCATAAGCGGATCTGACGGTGAAGGGCCGTGACATGAGCGGAGGACGGATGAAGGAGCACACGATGCGCTTGGGCATGCTTGCGGCCGCGGTGACGCTATTGGCCGCCGGCGGGCTGTGCGGGGATGATCTGCCGGTGATGGATCCCGGGGCATGCGAGCTTCATGGCCTCCTGCACGGTCAGCCCTTCTGGGCGCGCCTGCTCGTCAGCGATCCGGCCTTCGGCAACCATCGCGTCCTCCAGCTCGTCTACACCCCGCCAACGCCCGAGCAGATGGACGGAGCGCATCTGAGCGACTGCCCCTTCATCCTGCTCGATGACCACCTGCGGGTGGTGGCCTGGAATGGTCGGGATACCGCCTCCTCGGTGGTACCGGCGGCCAAGGACGCGGGCTATGTGATCAGCCGGGACCTGCTGGTCGGCGAGGGCGACGCCAAGCATTCCGAAGCCGTCAAGCGCGTGCTGCTGGGAGGCGGCGGCTGGGACCTTAATATCGCTCCGGTGCTGCTCGCCCTCTGCTGGCGAGACGGCAGCGCCGCCCAGGTCCCGGTGGTCGACATCTTCGGACCCCGCTGGAAGGAGCCCCTGATCGTGACCTGGAGCCAGCACCAGGTGCAGTTAGCCGGACAAACGTGGGTTGCCGTAGCGGACGCTCAGGGTCGTCTGAAGTCCTTGACGACCGCGACCGGAGGTGCCGTCCTCGACGTGACCGGACGCCCGTGAGGGGAGATTGTGGCACGATGTGAGACCGTCGTTTGACAAGCTTCGTGAGCGACCTATGGTCCCCTTCCCACAGATAGCGCGTAGCGCGGGGTAGAGCAGTCTGGTAGCTCGTTGGGCTCATAACCCAGAGGTCGCAGGTTCAAATCCTGCCCCCGCAACCATCGTCGTTATACTCGGATGACTTAACCTCGGCACCAGCCGGGGTTATGTCGTTCATGAAGGTCATGCAGCCTCCGACGGGCAGCCGCCGCCGCCGCTAGCCACCCGCGGTGTTGGCCGCAAAGTCGATGCGGATGCGCACCCCGAGCGCCTCGAACACGGTGCGGAGCTGATCCTCGGGAAGATGGTGTAGGAGGCGATCGAATCGCTCCATATAGCTGCGGGATTGGGCAACCGCATCCCTGCTGTCGCTCACCAGAAGGCCCAGCTCGGCCTCCAGCCGCCGGACCTCGGCCTCGACCGTGGCATGCTCGACCCGGCGCTGCTCGTACAGCTCGGTCGCCGCGGCCAGCTCTCCGGCCGATCCTATGTGAATATGATCCGATCATGGAAGGCTGCCGGATACTCGGTCAAGGTCATCTTCCTCAAGCTGCCCTCGGTCGAAGAGGCGATTGCCCGGGTCCTGTATCGCGTAAGATCAGGAGGTCATCATGTACCGGAGGACGTGATTAGGCGGCGTTTTTCCCAAGGCTGGTCCAACTTCGAGGGCTTGTATCGCCCCTCGTCGACGCTTGGGTGGTCTTCGATAGCAGCGCCCCGATCCCAGTGCGTATCGCGGAAGGATTCAACCCATGATCAAATGGCCACCCGAGCATGCTGAGATGGAAAAAGTCGAGTCCGCATTGATTCGCGCCGGTCAAGCAGCTCGCGACTTTGCTAGACAGCATGGCGTTCCCGTGGTGGTTTGGAAGGATGGGCAGGTTGTCTTGGAGCATGTCGAGGAGCCGCCGCCGAAGGATGCTGGACCGTCGGCATGGAGCCCTGTAACCATGCGATGGCCTGGCTGAGGTCCGACCATGCGAACTGGATGACCTTCGCCCGCAAGGTGCTCGCCAAGACAGGGGGCGGCGATGATAACGGGGTGCAATACGGACCCCCGCAACCCAAAAGCAGTAAAGCCCACCGATAACGGTGGGCTTTACTGCTTAGGTGATGTTTGAGCCCACACCCACACCGCTTGTTGAACCTTGTGAGGGCATGATCTATGGAAATGAGGCGGGTCACGCCTTGGGTGCGGGTCGATTGGGTGAAGTAGTCCCGATGACATGAAGCTCCGTGACATGGTGAAAGTCGCGATCGAAGGTCACCAAAGCATGACACCCTTCATGTATGGCTACTGCCAACTGGATGGCGTCTGGAAGTTTCAAGCGGTGCAGTATGCGGAGGCGGGCCGCGAGCATGGCGATCTCCGCATCGATCACTCGCAGGCTCCATCCAGCATTCGAGCAGAGGAGGCGACGATAGCGCTCGGCCAGAGCCTCCTTCCCGGCCTTAAGGGGACCGCTCACCACTTCTGCCAGGGTCACAGGAGTCACGATCGCGAGTATGCGGCCAGCGTCGACGGCAGCAAAGATCGGCTCGAAGGGTTTTCCGAGATTGCTACCTTCCAACACATAGATGATGGGGCTGGTATCGATGAGAACTGATGCCCCATCAGGGATGCCGTCTGCAAGGCTCATGCCCATTCATCTCTGATGCTATCGACAGTGGCGGCGGGATCGTCGCCCCACAGGCCAGCACCGCTGCCTTTGAGGGCGAGGAGCGACGCGGATCGCTTAGGTGATTTGGCATTATCGATAGGAGCGAGTATTGCATAGGGCTTGCCGTGCCGAGTAATCACCGTGGCTGTCCCGCGATGGGCCAATTCCAGGAGCTCCGGGAGGTGGGCGCGCGCGTTCTCGGTGCCGTAGGATTTGCGATTCATGGCGATCTCCAATCTGTACAGGCTGTACGGAAAATATCACAAAGTCAATCGCTGCTTATGGTGAGCATGGATGACGGTAGGCACCTCGGCGAGAACGATATGCCCTGGCCTGCACCTCAGGCCATCTGAATACGTTCAACCTCATCCGCAGGTTCATAATGACTGGTGCAGGAACTGACGAGCATTGGGTGCATTACGAACACCGGAACCAAAAGGTGATCAAAAGATGGGGGCTTCCGGGTTCTGTGTAGGTAAGGTAGGTGACGGATGCCATTTCCCCTGATAATGTCAGATAGGCACGACAAAGACCTATATCAGAAAATCCTCGGCATCTCCGCTCCATGGCGGGTAGCAAACGTGGATCTGGATATGCCCGGCCGGCAGGTCGTTGTACGGCTTGAATATGACCCTATCAGCGTCCTTGCCTGCCCTACCTGCGGCGAGCCGTGTAGTGGCTACGTTAAGAGATCGAGGAGCTGGCGACATATGGATACCTGCCAATATAAGACGATCGTGACTACTCAGGCTTATCTACTCGTTCATCCACGCTATTGGCAAGCTTGAGATCACTGTTCTGATTTTCGCCCATCTTCTGCATGGCCTCTAACTCTACGATTCGACGGAATACCGCCTCATCTCCAGAATTAACAAGCGACTCAAGGTCAGGGCGACTCCGATAGAGCTGCTTCAGAAAAGGCGATCTGGGATGCGCACGCTTCATGGTCACTTTGTACTCTCCTCCGGCTTCTTGCCCAGGAATAACCTGCCTTACGCACAATATGCGGAAGTTTCGCCCCGTCCCATCTCGACCGGTTTTTCCGACTTCGCACCGTGGATAAGCGCCGCCTAGTCAAGCGGTTGACCGTGCTAAAGGATGAGACTGCAAACGCGGTGCTCTCGTCGCTGGTGGAAATGTTCACTCCCTGAGCTCAGTCCGGCTGGAATGGCAGTGATGGACAAGGTAACGAAGTCCATCTAGCCGAACAGGAATCGGCTCATGGTCCATTTGCCGGCTATTCCCGGAGATTGATGAATCGTTGCTGCAACACCCTGCTCCTCAGCTAGATGGATGTCTTGACGCGATTCATTGCGAGTGCGGATGCACCTCCGCCGATCGTGGATCTCACCATCAGCAACGGCGCCCGGCTGATCCAGACAGCATCTATTTCAAGGTCTGGTCGTCGCCCAGTCTCGCCACGGTGCGTGCCAAGCTCGACGAGCTCAAGGCGCAGGCCCAGGAGAACGTCGGGTTCGACCCCATCGCCGTGCGTGAAGGCCTGGCGAGCGCTCGATTCCAAGTGAGCTGGCAGGTCGTACCAGGCATGACCGAACCCGACATTCGGCTTCAGCTCGACCTCGGCCCGCAATCCCGGGTCCTGTTCCTCGGCCTGATCGACAAGCTCTCCGTCCCTCCCGCTATCCCTTCCTCAACACCATATGCGTCGCATGCTCGCCCCGCACCGTCTTCGCGACCGAGAATCCCAGCTTCGGCAGGTTCAAGCCGGTGAACAGGTGTTCGCCTTCACCCATCACCACCGACGGCAGCGCAAGGTGCATCTCTTCGATCGCTCCGGCCTGCAGGTACTGGCGGACCGTCGCCACGCCGCCTCCGATGCGAACGTCCTTCGCGCCCGCGGCGGCCTTGGCCTGGCGCAGCGCCGACTCGAGGCCGTCGGTGACGAAGTGGAAGGTGGTGCCGCCCGCCATCGCGAGCGGCTTCCGGGCGTGATGAGTGAGCACGAAGACCGGCACGCGGTACGGCGGTGTGTCGCCCCACCAGCCCTTCCAGCTCTCGTCGGGCCAAGGTCCGCGCACGGGGCCGAACATGTTGCGGCCGAGGATCCAGGCGCCGTTGTTCGCCATCGCTGCCGCAGCCATGCTGTCGTCGATGCCCTTCTCGCCGTCGCCGCCGTCGCCGTGCATGCTCCGGAAGGTATGCGTGGGGAAGAACCAACTCATCAGCTCGAGGCCGCGCTCGCCGAGAGGGTGGTCGGGTGCCTGGCGCGGTCCGGCGGCGTAGCCGTCGATGGAGACGGCGAAGGAGGCGACTTTGACGATGGGCATTGGCGGTTCTCCTTGGGGCGAAGCACATCGCCGTGAACGGGCTCGGCAAGAGCCAATCGCGCATTGGTTCCGGCACACCGGCGTTGCTGCCCGCTGCTGGCATGGACGTGACGAGCCGTCGAACTCCGGACCTATCCTCTCCCCGCCGCTCCGCCTGGCAATCCGTTCGTCCACTTGCTATGCTCTTCCACCCATGGACCCCTTCGACCTCGTCGCCATCGGCGGCCGCCCGGCAGGCAGCCGCGCGGCACTGATCGCCGCTGCCTACGGCAGGCGCGGGCCGTGAGCCGTGGCTTCCCCGGCGATCCATCATGGATCGCCTCATTTTTTAGCCGCGATGCGGTGCGCACGCAGCTCCTGGATCTCATGGACACCGGAGCCATCACCTGCGATATCGATCAGGAAACTCTCTGCCAGCGTCCTTGACGGCACTGAGACTGGCGGCAATCGCGATCGATGTTCGGTCCATCGCGGCTGCCAGCGCGGATGACAAAGCACGAGTGCGCGGCGTCTGGACGCATTCCGATCAGGAGGTAGCAGCGACCGCGTCGCGCACCTGACCCAGGAATGCCGGAACGGCGGTGAACGGATCATACGGGGCGCCTTTGGGCGAGAGCACCTCGACGGGCAGATAGCCGTGATAGCCGGCGGCACGGATGAGCCGCAGCAGGCGGACCAGATCGGTGGCGATCGGGCTGCCCTCGCCGAAGGGGCTCTGCTTGATCTGCCAGTTGAGCGCACGCGGTGCAGCCATGGCCATTTCGGCATAGGGATCGCTGGTCTTGAAGTAGCCGGTATCGATGATGGGACCGCACCAGGGGGAATCGACATGGGCGACCAGATCCAGGAGCTGCTGCCCGGTGCGCAGGATGTCTCCATGGTTCTGCACGCCGATACGGTCTCCCAGGTAATGGTGCGCATTAGGGTGTCGGCGAACACGCGCAGCACCGGTGCGCCCAATCGCGCCGCGACCTCCACCCACTCCTTGATGTGGGCGATGCCGGCGTTCCGGACCGCCTTGTCTGCGGTGGTGAAGTTGCTGCGTACTCCGCTGCCGCTGATGCCCAGGCCGAGCTCCCGTGTGCGGCGGACGAAGGCATCCACGATGCCATCGCTTGGCGCCTTGGGATAGCCTGGGAAGCAGTTGCCGGTGGCATCGAAGCCAGCGCACCCGCACTTCTGGGCGAACTCCATGACCTCGACCAGGGAGATCCCGGGACCGCGGCCCCGGCTGCGGTCATCGAGCAGCTTGTTGAAAGAATAGGCGTTCAGCGACAGCAGGAGCGGGGACGGCGCCGGTGGGGGGAGGGGGGCTGCTGCGGCCTCCTGCGTGCCGACGGCGGGCAGACATCCCGTCAGCAGGCCGACGGTCGCGATGGCGGAGGAGGATAGCAGGGTGCGGCGCAGCAGCATGGGGGTGGCGGTCCGGGCAGGCGGTGCGTGCATCCGAGGCAGCAACCGATCGAGCATGCAGCGGGCATCCTGCGCATCGCTGTGGGGAAATGCGACAGTCGCGCGGGATGTCCATGGATAGGCTCGGCTCCTGCTCCAGGGAGGAGCCCGATGAGCGCACGCCGACTCCCCTGCCTGATGGTCCTGGCCTGGTTGCTCGCCTGGGCGGCGGCTATGTCAGGGGCGGACCCTGCTGATGCCGGTGCTGCACCGAGCGGCCAGCCGACCGACCCGCCATCAGCCGCGCCGCACACCCCGACCATCGTCTTCTACCTCTCCGGGACCATCGCGCAGCGGGATGAGGAGGCCATCCGCAGCGCCGTCGCCGCGCTGAGCTCGGCGAGCACCATCGCCGTGAACCGCGAGCGCGGCTTTGCCCGCATCCGCTTCGATACCCATGTCATCAGCGTGCATCAGGTCGCCCAGGCCATCAGCGATGCTGGGCGGGCGCTGACGCAGCGCTACGATCCGCGGGTGGTGCTCAGCATCCCCGACTATGCCAAGGGTGAGCATGCGCTCCAGGTCGATCGCGTCCTGTCGGGCAAGCGCCTGCTCGAGCGCGTGTCGATCACGCAGATCGACCGGGCGCGCGGCCTCTTCGCGATCTCCTTCCATCCGCTCGCGGGCGATGATCTCTCGGCGACTGGAGCACCACCGGGATTCAATGCTGGGCACCTGCATCATCCGCTCCATGATCCGCCGCCTCGCGGACTGGGTCTGGAGTGCGAGTACCTGGCGCAGGACGATGCGGCGATCATCCTCCCGCCTGCGTTCCCGTCCGGCCAATCGCCCTCCGCAGCAGCTCCCGCACGCTGATCTTCCTCGCCCCTGTCCTCGCCTGGCAGGTGCCGCATGCGCGTGGGGGGCAGTGAACCAATTCCAGCTCACTGCATGGGCAAAGGCTTCTCGTCCTTGGCGGCGTTCCACCAGGAGCCCATCGCCCCGTAATAGTCGTTGTGCGGGCCCATGTGATTGGCATGCGGCATGATCACGATGCGCTTCGGCGTGGGGATCTGGTTGAACATGGCGAAGACGCCGGCCGGGGCGCAGGTGGTATCGATCAGGCCCATGCCGACCAGCACCGGACATTGTATCCGGCGGGCGAAATTGACCACATCGTAGTAGGTGCTGGCCACGGCCTGCTTCTGCACGTCCTTGCCATTGCCGCTGTTGATCCAGAAGGGCCACCCGGGCGAGCGCTTGAGCGCGGCTCCGGAATGATCGCAGCCGGCTGGGACGCAGGCGGTCGCCACGGTGACTGCAGGGTGCAAGCCGGCGGTGACGATGGTCTGCAGGCCGCCCTGGCTGCCGCCCTGGACCAGCAGGGTCTTGTGATTCCAATCAGGCCGCCCGCTGAGATAGTCGGCGCCGCGATAGCAAGACAGGTACATGCGCAGGAAGTAGCTGGTATCCCGGTCGTCATTGCCGATCGCGGTGTAGTTCTTCAGCGGGCCGGCATTCTGCTGGGCGTAGAAATCCTTCGATTCATCGACTGGCAGATCGTGGGCGATGAGGTCGAGGACCAGCCAGCCATTCTTCGCCGGACCGACCGACCAGTCCTTGCTGAGCGGATAAACGCCGGCCCATTGGACGATGAGCATCGCCGGGCAGGGTGCATCGCCGTCCGGCCGCGCGAGGTAGCCGTGGATCTTCGATCCGCGGATGTTGCCCATGGTTATCTTCCACAGCTTCACGCCGGGCGCGCCCGAATCGACCGGCTCGAGCATGGGCGAGGCGGGGACAGCCTGCAGTTCGGCGATCTTGGACTTCCAGAAGGCGTCGAAATCGGCAGGTTCGGGGGCCGAGACCGGGATGTCCTTCCAATCATAGGCGGCGCCGCCATAGGATTGCTTGCCGTCGTGGGGGACGCTCAGCAGCACGGTACCGGCCTGCTGCAGCGTGGCGCTCACGTTCGCCTTGCCATTGGCGAAGGCGAGGGTGCCCGAGGCGATCTCGAGCGCGCCTCCCGACTTGACGCTGTATGTGAGCCCTTCGGGCGCCTGGTCCTTGGCGGTGATGATCCAGGTGACCGGGGTCCCCGGCTGGTAGACGCCGTCGGCGCGGTCATCATCGATGGTGAGTTCGACGGCAGGCAGGCTGGCCAGGGTGCAGATCGCCAGGGCGGCCTGCAGGAGGAGGGGGCGGGATGGGGGCATGGACGCTCTCGCAGAGGAGTGGGCAAGCATTGGAGTGGACAAGGAGGTACCCGCGTCCGGCCGTCGGGTTGATGGCGGGCACGCCACGGGTGGCTGCATCAGTGGGGGATGGGCAGCGGCATTCCCTGTCAGGTGGGAAGTCCGGGGTGCAATGATCAGGGCAGATGCGTCTGGCGCCGCCAAAGCGGACGACCTGGGAGCAGCGATCGAACCTGATCAGGAGCCGATGCAGGATGGATGACGATGACCGGTCCCGGTCCACAGCTGGCTCAACGTCGGCCCAAGGCGCTGGTATGATGATCGCATCAGCGGGTAGCGCCCGACCAGCGCAGCCCTGCGACCAGCGCAACCCTCGCCGGCGGCGTACGCAGCTCGCCGGCCCAGCCAAGCGGGATTCCCCAGCCATGCAGAGACCATCGTCCATCGGTGCCGCCATCATCATCTGCTTCTGCTGCGCCGCGGCGGCGGCGGGGGCGGATGCGAAGAAGCCCGTCGACGATACGCCCAAGCTGCTGATGACCTCGCTCGGCAAGCTGATGCTGGACGAGCCGTTCACCCCCGAGAGCTGGAAGAAGGATTGGGGGGTCTACAAGGGCGACTTCCAGATCGTCAATAACCAGTTGCGCGTCGCCGAGCGGGCAGAGGACGGTCATCATCCGGAGGCCAGCCATCCCGGTCCCGTGCACAACGTCGTGGTCCAGTTCAAGTTCAGGTATGATGCCTGCAAATGGATGGGCTTCTCATTCACCGACAAGGAGCATGTCGCGCGCATCATGCTCAACGACAACGGCTTCGAGCTGGTGAGGATGTCGGGCATGGGTCCGACCACCAAGGGCCACCCCCTGGACCATGTGACGGTCAAATGGGATCAGAGCAAATGGTACACCATGACCATCGAACTGCTTGGCAACGAGATCATTGCGCAGGTGGATGAGAAGTACGTCCTCTATGGCGAATCCGAGGGCCTGGACATCGACAAGAACCGCATCGCCCTGATCGTCGGAGGCCAGTACGGCTGGTTCGATCATCTCAGGATGTGGGAAGCCGAGCCGGATGCCAAATGGGCGAAGATCAAGCCGCAGGTGCTGGAGCAGAAGGAGAAGCACCACTAGGCCCGATCATCACCGCCGTCGCGGCATCCGTCCGGGTGCCTGCAGCGGCCTATTTCGCCTGGAACGCCTCAACCGCGGCCTTCTCGTACGTTGGCCGTGCATGCTCCCCGCCGAGCGCCCAGCCGTTGTGCTGGACCATGAAGATCACCGCCAGCCCGCGGGCTGGATCGACGTGCAGATCGGTATTGTAGGCCCCGCCATGCCCGCAGGGCGCGGCGGGCGCGGCGGCGCCTTCGATGCTCTTGGCATCGGTGAACCAGCCGAAGCCATAGCCATTCCCGCGACTGGGATCGTTCAGCCTGCCGCCTGCCTGGGTCGAGGTCATCTCGCGCAGGCTCTCTTGCGTCAGGTAGCGGTGGCCATCCACCGCTCCTCCGCACAGGATCATGCGTGCGAAGCGCGCCATGTCGGCAGCGGTCGAGAAGTAGCCGCCGGCCGGTGAGGGTCCGCGCCGGTGATTGCCCAGGGGATAAGTCAGCTGATCGATGGGGATCTCATCGAGTCCGTCCTTCCCAGCGTTGGGACGGTAGGATTTCGCCAGGCGCTGCAGCTGGGCATCGTCAGGCCACAGGGTGGTATCGACCATGCCGAGCGGCTTGAACAGCCGCTCGGCCATGAAGGTCTCATAGGGCACGCCGCTGACGACTTCGATGATCCGACCAGCGGTATTGATCCCGGCGTTGCAGTAGGCGAATGCGCTGTCCGGCTCGGTCTTGAGCGGGGTGAGCGCATAGCCGATGACGGCGGTGGCGAGCGGGAAGAGGTCGGCCTTGTAGCCCGAAGGGGTCTCGATGCGCGATGAGAAGGGCAGGCCGCTGGTATGGGTGAGGATGTTGCGGACGGTGATCGGATGCGCGGGCTTCTTGAGGATCAGCTGTCCCTCCTCCTGGTGGGCGATCAGCATCTGGCCGCGGAATTCAGGCAGGTATTTCTCGACCGCATCGTCGAGATGGACCTTCCCCTCATCGACGAGCATCATCAGAGCTGTCGCCGTCATCGGCTTCGACATCGATGCCACCCAGAAGAGCGCATCCGTGGTCATCGGCTTGCCGGCCGCAAGATCGGCCTTGCCGATGGCCTCGAGGGAGAGCAGACGGTCGCGCGATATCACCGCCGTCACCGCTCCCGCTAGGGCATGATTGTCGATGAAAGGCTGGAGCACCGTGATCGGTTCCGGCTCGTCGGCAGCCGGCAACACCGGTTCGGCGGCCATGGTGGCGGCCAGGATGAGGATGCAGCAGGCGCACAGGGATGCAGATCGGGGCATGCGTTGTCCGATGGGGAAGGGGAGGCGATACGGCTCTCCTGGATACGCCCGTGGAGTGCCAGGCGTTGCCTGATCATGCCGGCGGCTCCGGCGAGCGAGCGGGGGCATCGCCCGTAGGCTCAGGGGGCCTTGAGCTCGTGGTCCAGCCAGGCGGCGACCTCGGCGCGCGGCTTGAAGCCGATGAAATGCGCGACCTCATGGCCGCCTTTCCAGAGCCTCACATCGGGGATCGGTTCGATCTTCTGGGCCACGGCGACATCCTCCTGCCGCTCGATATCGATGCGCAGCAGGGTGACGCGATCTCTGCGCTCATCGGCTACCGACTCCAGTTCGGGGGCGAGCATCGTGCACGGCTCGCACCAGGTGGCGAAGAAATCGACGAGGACCGGCTTGGTCTTGCTCGCCTCGACGACATCGCGTGAGAAGTCGACCAGCGGGGCGGGGAGGTTGCTGTGCACCGCCGGCTTGTCCGACTGCCCCCAGAAGGCGGCGATCGCCACCCACAGAGCGGCTACTGCGCCTATGGCAAGCAGGGTGCTCTTCGACGGCCGCCGCACCCGCTTGCCACCGACCACCGGCAGTCCGGTAGCGATCCAGGCCTGCATTCCACCGGCTACCGAGAGCACCAGCGGTGCACCGGCTGCGATCAGCGCCTCGGCTGCGGTCGCGGAACGCGTCCCCGCGGCACAGATGGTGTAGATAGGTTGCGTGCTGGCCGCGTTGTGCTGGGCAAGCAGTGCGCGCGCATCGAGACCACCGAGCGGCACATTGCGGGCGACCAGGACATGTGCTCCGGCGAACTCCTCCGGCGTGCGGACGTCGATCAGATCCACCGCTATGCCACTGGCGATGGCGGTCTGGAGGTCGTGGGGCGCGATGGTCTGGATGGTCATGGACGGGCCTCGTGAGGTGGTGGGAGACGACGTGGCGCAGCGCGCCTACCCCAACAGCCCGGTGCCGGCGCCGGGATGGAGGAGTGGCGACGGGTCGCCACGCTGCTGCTGCCATGAGGCAGGCGATCCCCCGGCCGGGCGATGCCGCGCGGAACCAGCCGCATCCGGGCAGATGGAGGAGCGACGTACAAGTCTCATGGTGGCTGAGCTTCCCGCATAAGTCGTTGCCAGGCAAGCAGGTTGTCGGCAACCTGATGGGCGGCGCATGGCGCTGCTGGGCGGGAGGTGCGGCCGAGGGCGACCATCAACGCGCACCGGGATGGGGCGTTATAATACTACTTATGCGTACTATATGCCGCTGCGTGGTGGCCATCATGCTGGCGGTGGGATGGTGCGCGGGCGTCGAGTCGGTGGGGGAATGGCCGCAATTCCGCGGCCCGACGCGGGACGGCATCTCGACCGAGACCGCCTGGAGCCATGCCTGGCCGCCCGAGGGGCCGAAGCGCATGTGGGGCGCCAAGCTCGGGAACGGCTTCTCCTCGCTGAGCATCAGCGGTGGACGGCTGTATTCGATGGGCAATGCCGAAGACCAGGACAGCGTCTGGTGCCTGGATGCGCTCACGGGTGCGGTGATCTGGCGGCATCGCTATGCGTGCAAGCTCGATCCCAAATACTATCCCGGCGGTACCAGCTCGACCCCCACCGTCTTTGCCGGGGCGGTCTACAGCCTGAGCAAGGCCGGGCAGCTCTTCTGCCTCGATGCCACCACCGGTGCGGTGCGCTGGGCCAAGAACATCACTGCCGACTTCGGCATCAAGCCGCCGACCTGGGGCTTCGCGAGCTCGGCGCTGATCAGGGATCACCTGCTCCTGCTGAATGTCGGCAAGGCTGGCGTGGCCCTCGATCGCGACACCGGTGCGGTGGTGTGGAACTCGGGCGACGGCGCGTGCGGCTATGCCAGCCCTGTCCCCTATACGCTCGCAGGCAAGAACTACCTGGCGCTGTTCGGCGGTGACGCGATGAGGGGGGTTGATCTGGAGAGCGGAGTCATCCGCTGGACCTACGGCTGGAAGACGGAATTCGGCGAAAACTCGCCCGATCCCATCTTCACCGATGGCAAGCTCTTCATCACCTCCGGCCACGGCGCCGGTTCGGCCCTGGTCGACCTTGGCACCGGTGGCGACCCCACGCTCCTGTGGCACAACAGCGATCTCGGCAACCACATCGCCGCCTCGGTGCTGACCAGGGGCCACTTCTACGGCTTCACTGGACGGGTGAACCACGATGATGGCGGGTTCGGCTGCGTCGATGCCGCCACCGGCGTCACCAATTGGTACATCCCCAACATGCGCGGTTCGCTGATCCTGGCCGGCGACCGCCTGCTCGTCCTAACCCTGCAGAGCGAACTGGTGGTGGTGGCGGTGGATCCCGCCGCATTCCGCGAACTGGCGCGGGCGCAGGCCCTCGGCGGGGTGAGCTGGACCGCCCCGGTGCTGCTGCAGAACCGGGTCTACGTGCGCAATGGCAAGGGCGAGATGGCCTGCTTCGACGTTTCCCCGCCGTGACCTCCCTCGGCCCGGTCCGGCTGCGCAGCGATCAGCGCTCCTGGTGCACGATGCCGGATAGGATGCGCTCCAGCTCTTGGAGCGAATAGGGCTTGGTGAGCTGGGTCTTGAAGCCTTCGCTGCGGATGCCCTCTGGCGTGCTGTCGCGTGCGAAGCCGCTGCACAGCACCGCACAGACATCAGGGGAGATTTGCTGCAGGCGACGCAGGCAATCGATGCCGCGCATGCGCGGCATCTCCATATCGATGAAGACCGCGATGATGCGGGCATGGTCGGCAAGGAAGGCATTGACGCCTTCAACGCCGTCGCATGCGGTCAGCACCTCAAAGCCGAGCTGGATGAGCATGGCGCACATGGTCTCGCGGGCGATGTCCTCGTCATCGATGACGAGCACGGTACCGCGGCGCTCTGGCGGCAGCGCCTTGAGCGGCTGGGGTGTCCTGCTCACGGCATCCTTGGCGATGTGGAAGTACAGGCGGAAGGTGGTGCCGACGCCCAGGTGGCTGTCGACCCTGATCGAGCCATGGTGATCGCGCAAGGTGCCGAACACCGCGGCGAGGCCGAGGCCGGTGCCCTTGCCGATCGCCTTGGTGGTGAAGAACGGCTCGAAGATGCGGGGCAGCACTTCCGGCGACATGCCGGTACCGGTATCGCTGATGCGCAGTTCGAGGTACCGTCCGGCTTCCACCGGGATCGCCAGTTGCGCGATGGAGCCGCTGTCGAGCTCGCATTCGCTGGTCGAAAACTGCAGCTCGCCGCCCTCCGGCATCGCGTCCCGGGCATTGACGCCGAGGTTGAGCAGGGCGCTCTGGAGCTGCGAGACATCCCCGGAGACGGTCGAATGGGAGGCATCCAGGACGGTCCTGATCCGGATGCGCTTGTCGATGCTGTGCTCGAGCATCGCGACCGTGTCCCGGACCACCTGATGAAGATCGACCGGCGCGAGGATGCCGCGGCCGATGCGGGCGAAGGTCAGGAGCTTGCGCGTCAGATCGGCGGCGCGTTCGCTGGCACGCAGGATGAGCCGGATGAGGCGCTCCGAGGGGTCGGAGAGATGGCGCTGCAGCAGCAGGTCCGCCGATCCCATGATGCCGGTGAGCATGTTGTTGTAATCGTGGGCGATGCCCCCGGCGAGCTGACCGAGGGAATCCATCTTCTGGCTCTGCCGCAGCTGCAGTTCCAGCTGGTTGCGCTCGGTGACGTCGCGGACCATCGCCAGGAGGCGATGGCGTCCAGGCAGCATCACGCGCGCCATGCCGATCTCGGTCTCGAATTCGGCGCCGTCGATGCGCCGGGCGCGCCAGGCGAAATGCAGGGTCTGTCCGCCGAGGACGGCCTGGAGATGCTCTGACCAGGCCGCCGGCGAGGCGGTTCCCGATGGCTGCAGCGCCGGTGCGAGGTCAGGCGGCCGCCTGCCGATCAGCGCCATCGCCTTGCAGGAGAACATCTCGCCGGCGCGCGGGTTGGCATCGACGATCTCATCGCCCTCGATGACTATCACCGCATCGGCGGCGCTGAGGACCAGGGCTCGGGCCAGCTCCTCGCGTTCCTTGAGCGCTTCCAGTGCGCTGCGCAGATCGCCCTCGCGAGACGCCACCGCTGCCGACATCGCGGCGAAGGCCTTCGAGAGATCTCCGATCTCATCGGTGCGCGAAGTGTCGAGCGGGGGGCCATGCTTGCCGGCGGCGATTGCGCCGGTGGCTTCGGTGAGCTGGCGGAGCGGCCGCTCGATGCGCAGGCGCAGGACCACCAGCAGGAGGAGTGCCTCGGCGGCGACGATGAGTCCGCCGATGATGACGATCCAGAACGCTGTCGAGCGCGCGCGCGCCGCGATCGCCTCGGCGGGATAGAAGGTGACGATGGTCCAGCCTGGGCCCGGCAGCCGTGAGACTCCGAACCAACCCTCCTCATCGCCAATGAGCTCGGCAGGCGGGCCGGTCTTCGGGATCACGCTTTGCAGGCGCATCAGCAGGGGCACCCTGCTGGCAGCAAGGGTGAGCTTCCCTCCTGACGAGTGGATCATGTTGCCATAGCGCGTATGCGCCAGCAGGCGGCCTGCATCATCGTAGACCACCGTCTCGCTGCCTGCGACCCGGCTCCCAGACGTGCCCACCATCAGCTCGTTGATGGGCAGCACCTGCGTCACCGATGCGCGTCTGCCGCCATCCACCGCGAGCGATGCGCTCGCGGCCACCAGCCAATGTTCGGTGGCCGGTTCCAGGAAGGTGCGCGACCAGCGCACCGGACCGCGTTCGCTGTTCATCTCGCGCTCCGCCGGCAGGAGCACCGGGTCGTCAGGGAGCATGGTCTCGGCGAGCTCGACCGGATCCGCGCCGCACCCCACCAGCCAAGAGCCGGGTACGGCGATGGTGAGGTTGGCCGGGTAGTCGGCGACGATCGGGCCGATCTCGCAGAGGAGATCGTAGGCGATGCCGACCGAGCGATAGCGCAGTGGATCGGCCGCACTGCTGGCGGTGACGAAGGCGGCGACCAGCGGCTGCCCCCTGGCGGGCAGCACGCGCCTCGTCCCGTCACGGACCAGCGGGATGATGGTGCCATGGAGCTCGCGCTCCCTGAGGCGGCGGTCGAGCAGCTCGCGCGTATGCCGCACCTGGTGCTCGACGCGATCGAGCGTCGCCTGCTCGCGCTCGGAATGCTCGATGGCGGTGCTGAGGATGTCCTGGAGCGCAGCCTCGCGCTGGCTCGTCGAGCTCAGATGGTAGCTCACCAGTGTGCCCAGTGCGACCATGGTCGCGGTCCCGATCGCCAAGGGGAGGAGCGCCTGTCCCAGGAGGCCGATGCGCCAAGGGGCGACATTCCTCAGCATGCCCAGGATTCGCTTACGCATAGCCATGTTCAGGTGCACTCAGTCATGCTTGGTGCCGTGATCTCTGGAAACGGCATATCCAAGGGACAGCATGGCTTATCAGCCGCCAAGGCAAGGACATCGCCAGGAAGATCGCCGGCATCGACGGTGGTTGCCCGCAAGGGCGGGCGGAGCCCTGCGAGCGGCATCTCAAGCCGTTTGCGGTGAACCACTTCGCGGATCTGCGAGGTCCGGCGGACAATCCGCAGCGCCGGGGGTATGCAGCGGCGATCAGGGTGCGGCGGTGGGACTCAGCAAAGGTGCGAGCAGCAGAGCCAGGGCGATGAGCAGCACCAGCAGCAGTGCCGGCCTGGCCTGGCGGCACAGCATCGCCCAGATCCAGCGGCGATGGCGCCACAGATGGGCCGACAGCAAGGCGATCATGGTCAAACCCAGGCACAGGTGCAGCAGCGCCCAGGATTGCCAGGTCATGCCCCAGATCATCGTGCCGTGCGGCTCGCCGGGGCCGAGTCGGAAGCGCAATGCCAGCCCTGAGCCGGCGAGCAGGGATCCGCTCCACAGCATGGCGAGGGTCACCGCCCGGTCGATCCAGGTACGCGTTTCATCATTCATGCTCTGCCATCCTGGTTCGCACCTGCTCTGCGAGCTCCTGCAGATGCTGGTAGATGACGATCGAGTTCATGCTCTCGAGCAGCTCAGGCCCGCTGCGGTAGGAGATCGAATAGTAGGACAGCGCTGAGGCCAGGCTCGCCTGCGCGCTTTGCGCCGGACGTGCATCTTCGGCGATCGCGACATCGCGCACCTGCACCCGCCCCAGTCTCCGGTCCTGGCTGGCGACCAGGGGCTCGAACTGGCTGTCGAGGAGATGGGTGACCTGCCATGGCGGCTGGGCGTGGCGGCAGGGATAGATCAGGACGATCTCACGGTGCAGCAGGAGATCGTGCGCATCGGTGATGCTGTCGATGCGGCGCTGCTCGCTGGCGATGCCCAGCTGCTGGAGGGCCATGGACAGGTCGTGCGCGACGACGGCGGTGCCAAGTGCGACATCCGATTCGCTGCTGCGGCCTTGGATCTCCTCGATATTGACCACTGCGCGGGTCGGCCAGGTGTCGGCATAGAGGATGAGCGGCACATCGCTCCCTGGAGCCGGGCGGTCCGGCGGGGGTGCGCGCCGCGCCGCACGGCGGGCCTCCTGGGCGTTCAGCCAGACCACCACCAGGGGCACGAGCCATGCCGATAGGGCGAACAGGGCGATGAGCAGCCAGAGCAGGGCCGGTGGGCGTCCGCCGGCTCTCATGGGCCGGCCGCTCCGGCTGCGATGCGGTGCATGCGCGCAGCCAGCCTATGGTCGGCGATCATGCGCCCATCGCCATCCAGGCACCAGGCAGGGTGGGAAGCGCTGCGCTGGGCGATGAGGGCGGGCGACGGACGGTCGATCAGGCAGCAATCGCTGGCATGGATGCCGGCGACCAGGCAGGTAGGCGCCAGGATGGTGGCGGAGCGTACTGCACCGCTGGCCGGGAGACCCGTCCGCGCATCGATGAGGTGGGTGACCTGACGTCCAGCGAGGTGGCGTCGACGGGTGCCGAGGCCGCTGGTGGCCAGCGCCTCATCGGCGAGCAGGAGGGCCATGGCCGCGCCCGGGAGGGCCACCCACCAGCCAGGATGGTCGCCCTGACGGCCGGCAGCCCGGCAATCCCCGCCGAGCTCGACCAGGCAGTCGGCGATGCCAGCCTCGGCCGCGCGACCGATCAGCTGGTCGACCGCCCATTCCTTGCCCACGCCCCCCAAGTCCAGCGCCATGCCGGCGCGCTGCAGCGCCACCCGCGTCCCATCGATCACGAGCCCCTCCCAGCCGACCAGCTCTCGCGCCTCGTCGATCTCGCGGTCGTCAGGCCAGCGTGTGCGCTGTGCATCGTGCCACAGCCGGTAGAGCGGCAGCACCGTGGCATTGAGCCGGCCGGCGCTCCATCGCCATGCACGCCCCGCGGCGTCAAGTACAGCGAGGAGGTCGCAATCTCCCTGGACCGAGCCGATGCCAGCGCGGTCATTGAGTGCGCCGACCAGGCTCTTATCGCTGAAGCGGGTCAGGCGGCTCTCGACGTCGCGCAGCCAGGCCACCGCTGCGGTGACGAAGCGCTCCGCACGCTGATGCGGGACGCCAGCGACGCGGATGCGGCCGGTAGAGCCCAGCACCTGGAAGCGGAAGCCCAGGATGTCCTCATGGCTCCTGACGGTGGTTGCTGGCGCAAGCGGGGTATCGGCGGGTCCGTCAGCTTGGCGATCCAAGCCCAGCGGCAGACCGCCTGGTGGACAGCTTGCGGAAGTCGCTGGCGGTCTGCCGCAGGCGGCTGGCGCGGCCCCCATCAATCGCTGTAACCGATGAGCTGGCGCAGCTCGGTGATGTGGTCCTTAGCGATATCGCGCGGTGAAGCCTGGTAGCGCTTGCACAAGGCGGCGGCGTAGCCGGTGGCGATGCCCATCTGGGCGGTGGTGCGCTGCACGCGGGGCCCTCCGAGGCCGACATGGGTGCAGCTGAAGCAGCGGCCAGCCATCATCAGGTTGGAGATGGTCCGCGAGTAGAGGCTGCGGAACGGCACGTAGTAGCGTCCCGCCTTGAGGAACATCGCCTCGCTGATGAAGTCGACTGGCAGCCCGGTGAGGATCTTCTGGTAGTGCACGTCGATGGGGCGCGTCTCCTCGACCACGGTGTCGGCGAAGCGGGTGTTCTGCACCATGTCCTTCATCGAATAGATGTGATCTCCGACCAGGCGGCGCGATTCCCTGCGGCCGGACAGGTAGCCGACCCATTCGAGTGAGCGTTTGGCATGGGTGGGCTCCTTCTTCGCATTCGCGAAGCTGCCGTAGATGGCGCACAGGACATGATCGCGGATCGCTTCGGCATCGGCGATCTGGTCGAGCTGCGGGGCGGCAAATTCCCACTGCCATTCGCCGCCGATGGCGCTGTGGTCCTTGGCCACCGGCATGGCCCAGGGCACGGCCGGGAAGGCCACCGGCTGGTCCACTTCGCGGGTATTCCACATCAGGGAGACGCCCATGGTGACGCGATCGGCGGTCTCGGGCGACCACAGGTCGTGGAATTTGTCCCAGCCTTCTTCGAACTCGTGCCTGCTTTCGCGGCCATAGCGGAACTCGGCCCCGGCGCGGAATCCGAGCCAGGCATCGCCGCTGCAATCGATGAACTGGGGGGCGCTGAAGCGGAGCGCTTCGCCGGTGCGATTGTGGTGGGCATCACAGCTGAGGATCCTGCCGTCGCGGCATTGGACGTCGTACAGCCGCCACTCGAGGAACTGCACCACGTTGGGTTCGGCTGCGAGGGTGAGCTGCCTCTTGCGATCATCGGCCTGCGCCTCGGCGGAGCCGTTGCCCGCCTTCCAGGCGCGGGTATCGATGCCGCTGATGATGCCGGAATCCTTGCCGGCGATGCCTTCGGTATGCACACGGATCTCGCCGCTCGCATTGCCGCCCAGCACCGGCCGATCATGGATCAGGGCGACGCGCAGTCCGCTCTTGGCGGCAGCGATGGACGCCCCGCAGCCGGCCAGGCCGCCCCCGACTATCACCACATCGAACTCCTCGCGCCTTTTGGGCTCGGCTGGGATGCCCATCAGGCGGCGGCGCCAGGCCTGCATGGCCGGGACGTCGTTGGGCGGGACGAAGGCGGCATCCTGGGTGAAGAACAGCGCATCGCAGCGGCCCTCGAACCCGGTCAGATCATTGAGCGCGACGGTGGTGGAGGTGCGGGTGATCTCGACTGTGCCGCCCTGCTGCCAGGCCCAGCCAGGAGCGGTGCCGAAGATGGCATCCAGGGGATGCCCATCGATCACCACCCGGAAGCGTCCTGGCGCCTCCCAGCTCCCCGGGCACCAATTGCGTGTGCGCACGAAGCAATGGTAGGTGCCGGTGCTGGGGAACACCGCGGTGGTGGTGGCGTCGGCCACCGGGATGCCGAGTCCATGGGCGAGCAGGAATGGCGATCCCATGATATCGGCGAACTGCGGGTCGAGCAGCCAACCGCCCAGCGAGGCGAAAGAGCGCGCTTCCAGCAGCAGGCAGGGGGCGGGGTGATCGCCATCGGGGTCGGCAAACCCCATGGCGGCCAGCGAGAGGCCGGCACCGCAGAGGGCGAGGAAATCGCGTCGAGTGGTGGCCACAGGGTATCTCTCAGGGCTGATATGGTGCTATATAAGCATCATACGCGGGAGGCAACCCTCCGTTGCCCCCGGGCTGCCTGGCGGACACCCAGGGTGGGGTGGCTAGGACAGGCCCTCGAGCATCTTCGTGCTGTCGCCGAAGCTGTCGAGCGGGCAGCCAGCCCGAGCGGACATCGCCAGGAAGAGGTCGCACATGTTGCCGGTGGCGTTGAGGGTGCGGCCCGTCTTGATCGTACCGCCGCCATTGCCTGCGAGCAGCACCGGCAGGTCGTCGTGGTTGTGGCGGTCGCCATCGCCGATGGCCGAGCCGTACATCATCATGCTGTGGTCGAGCAGGCTGCCCTTGCCGTCGCTGAGCGATTTCATCTTCTGGACCAGGTAGGAGAACAGCTCCACATGGTGGACGTTGATCTTGGCGATGCCCTCGAGCTTGACCGGATCCTTGCCGTGGTGCGAGATCTCGTGATGGCCGCCCATCACGCCCAGCTCGGGATAGCTATGGCCTGAACCGCCATTGCCGAACATGAAGCTGACGATGCGGGTGGTGTCGGACTGGAAGGTGAGCACGATGAGATCGAGCATGAGCTTGGCCCGCTCGGCATACAGCGAGGGCGCGCTTGCAGGGGGGTTGAGCGCGATCACCGGGGAGTAGGTCCCCGGCTTCTTGTCGTTCGCCTGCTTGGCCGCCTCCAGGGCGTTGCGCTCGGCATGCTCGATGCGCTTTTCGAGGGCGCGGACCGAATCCAGGAATTCATCGAGCTTGTGCTGGTCGTTCACCCCCACCGACTGGTGCAGGCTCTTGGCGTCCTCGAGGATCTCGTCCAGCACGCTCTGCTCCAGGGATGGCGCCTGGGCATCGCCGTCCTTGGAGGCGAACTTGCTGGGGTCGACCAGCGGACCGGTCTGCCTCTTCGGGCGTGCGGTCTTGCGCGCGGCGAACATGCGGTCGAAGACCGCCTTGGGATTGACTTCCTTGGCCATCGGCGAGGTGGGGGTGCGCCAGGAGATGTTCGAGGAATAGGCGCAGCTGTAGCCGGAATCGCAATTGCCCGCCTGTCCGCCCGCCTCCATGCCCAGTTCGAGGGTTGGCAGCGAGGTGTAGACGCCGATGGTCTGGGCTACCTGCTGATCGATCGAGACGCCGGCCTGGATGTCCCCGCCGGATGTCTTGCGGCATTGCTTGCCGGTGAGGAAGGTGCCGGTCTCGCGTGCATGGTCGCCGGCGCCATCGCCATTGCCCCGCGCCTTGTCGTGGCGCAGGTTGTTGATCACCAGGACATCGTTCATCACCGGAGCCAGCGGCATGTGGATGCGCGGATAGGGCGTGGTCATGCCCGCCTTGGGCTTCCACTCATCCTGGTTGACGCCGTTGGGGATCATGAAGAAGGCCAGGCGGATGGGCGAGCGGTACTCGCCCTTCTTGGGGTCCTCGCCCCAGCCCATGGCGTCCAGCAGGGGCAGGGCCATGGCCACTCCCACGCCTTTGAGCATGGTGCGTCGCGGGATGAGCCAGTTCTTGCGCATGGGATACCTCATTGGCTATTTGTTGCGTCGATTCAGGAAGGGATAGCTGGTCGCCACTTGGGTGACCATGGTCGCGAAGTGGTACTGGTCCTTGGCCACCGCGGTGGCGATGTTCTCGACGGTGAACTCGTCGTCGTCATTCATGGCGCGGCCGAGGGCGAAGATCAGCAGCTTCTCGCTCAGGCGCCGGACGAAGTCCTGCTTGCGGTTGAGGAACAGCGTCTTGAGCTCGATCGGGCCCTTGAATGACAACCCTCCGGGCAGGGTTCCGGTGACGTCCAGTGGCTTGCCGCCGTCCTCGGTGCGCCAGCGTCCGAGCGCATCGTAGTTCTCGAAGCCGAAGCCGATCGGATCCATGCGCTGGTGGCAGGAGGCGCACACCGGATCGGTGCGGTGGCGCTCCATCAGCTGCCGCAGGCTGAGGCCGGCGCTGCTGGGCTTGTCCTGCTCGGGCAGCTGGGCGACCGCTGGCGGCGGGGGTGGCGGCGGATCGCCGACGATCTCCTCGAGTATCCACTTGCCGCGCTTCACCGGGCTGGTGCGGGTGGGGTTGGAGGTGATGGTGAGGATGCTGGCCATCGACAGCACGCCGCCGCGGGTGTGGTCGGGGAGCTGGACCTTGCGCATCTGCGCACCAGAGACCTCGGGCAAGCCATAGTGCTTGGCCAGTCGGTCATTGACGAAGGTGTAGTCGCAGTCGATGAACTCCAGGACGCTGCGGTCCTCGCGCATCACGTATTCGAAGAACATCGCCGTCTCGTCGTACATCGCCTTGCGCAGCACCTTGTCGTACTCGGGGAACTTCTTCGGATCGGGTTGGAAGGTGTCGAGGTTGCGCAGATGGAGCCACTGTTCGGCGAAGGTCTCGACCAGGGCATGGGACTTGGGGTCCTTGAGCATGCGCCGGACCTGCTTCTCGACCGTGGCGGTCTCGTGCAGCTTGCCCTGCTTGGCGAGATCGAAGAGCTCGTCATCTGGCATGCTCGACCAGAGGAAATACGATAGGCGCGAGGCGAGCTCGTAATCGGTGACCGGGTAGGCGCCGTTGGGCTGGCTGCTCTGCTGGCTCGGCTCGACGCGGAAGAGGAAGAGCGGCGACTCGAGCACCGCCTGCAGGGTGATCTTGATCGAGTCCTCGAAGACCTCACCCTGCCGGTCGGCCAGATCGAAGAGCTTGACCAGGCGCTCGAGCTTCTCCGGGCTGACCGGCTGGCGGAATGCGCGTGAGGCGAAGTGCTCGATGATGGCGCGCGCAGCGTCGCGCTTGGGCATGTCTGGTCCCGGCTTGGCGATGAAGATGCGCTTGTGGCTGTCCGGGACGGGAGGACCGGGGGGGCCGATCAGTTCGAGGTGCTCGATGGTCAGGGCACGGGTGGCGGCCTTGCCGGGGGGCTTGGCCGGTTGCTTGGCGGTCCTGGCGCCCGAATTGGGCGAGGCGCCAGCGCCGCCAGGTGGGGGGTCGCTGTCGCTGTAGGGATTGGCGAAGGACACCGCGATGTGCCGGGCGCCCTTCTTCAGGGTGACAAAGGCGGTGTAGCCGGTCGGCGAGGCGGTGCTTGCGGCGACCTTGATCTCGGTCGCCAGTTCATTGTCCACCTTGATCGCCATGCGCGCGGTATCGGTGCCCGCCTGATCGGCTCCGGCCCGGATCTTGAGGGTGTACTTGCCGTCGATCGGTGCCCCGACATCCAAGTCGACCTCGCCCAGGGCGGTGAAGGTGCGGCTCTTGCCATCGGGCTTGGCCTCGAGCGTCTTGCCCTCATGGACCCCCGGCAGCTGGCCGGCGGCCAGCTTGAGGTTGAGCTGCTCGGCGACGATCGCCTTGTCGAGGATCATGGTCGCTGCATCGTGGTACTTCTCGAGCAGGATCGGGGGCAGCGAGAGCACATCGGCGATGTCGTCGAAGCCCTCGCCGACATCGTCGGACGGGAATCCCCGCGCCGGCTTGAGGTCGAGCCCGATCAGATCGCGGATGGTGTTGTCGTATTCGCTGCGGTTGAGGCGGCGGATGGTGACGACGCCTGGATCAGGCGGACCATCGGGACGCTTGAGCGTGCGCAGCGCGGTGACCAGGTGCTCAATCTCCTGGGGATTGGGCTGCTTGGCATCCTCAGGGGGCATGTCCTTGGTAATGACCTTGTCGAGCACCTTGCGCCAGATCCTCAGCGCATGCCGGCCAGCATCCTCGGTAGCGATCGACTGGAGGTCGAGATCGCCCTTGTGCTTGCTCGGCTGGTGGCATTTGAAGCAGAAGGTTTCGAGCATCGGTCGGACATCGGTAAGGTAGGAGGAGCCGTCGGCAGCAGTCAGGACGACCGTCAGATAGAGCGCGAGAAGACACGCCGTTCGCACTGACAGTCTGCACGGTGAATTCATCCTATCCTCTTTGACGCGCCCGGGATCTGCCTGTTGGTCGACTCGGTGAGGCTGCGCTTCGCGTTTCACACAGCCGAGGGTCGTCCAGAGCTGGCGGCAGGGGTGCGCAAGGAGGCGCAAGACGTGCACCAACGAATCTCCAAGGTACGTGAGACCTCCCTAGAGCATACCCTCAAGGTCGTCATCCCGCTGACCTGGGATCCCTCAACCACAGCGCTGAGCGCCCTATGGGCCGAGGTCGACCAGGTCCGCGGCCCTGCGCCCGGGCTCGACCACCCCCACATGGACAGGGTGCGGCGATTGACGACGGCACGTCTGGCACAATGGCGATGCATAGCGATGCATCCTCCATCATTCGCCCGCTGCCGCGAACAGGCTGGATGATGGGGGGCCGACGGCGGCCCGGCAGGGAAGAGGTCCCTAATAAAATTCCGGGTCAGGCGTGGATAGGGCAACCACCCGCTGGACCACTCCGTGCGCTTCCTCCTCCTGCTCCTCCTCCTGCTCGTCCTCCACCCTGCTACCGAGGCGGCGGTCGGCCTGGTGACGGTCCCGGAGCGCCAGGGGGTGCGGCTGACCATCTACAACGGCGTCGACCTCACCCTGGTCCAGGAGACTCGCACGCTGGTCCTGCGACAGGGCCGCAACCGCATCCAGTACCAATGGGCGGGCACCCTCATCGACACCACTTCCCTCGAGCTGCGGCCGTTGGAGCGTCAGGACGACATCGAGATCATCGACGCGCTGTCGCCGCCGCATGCACCTGCGACGCTGGTATGGGAGATCGAGAGCAAGATCGAAGGGGCGGTGCGCTTCGAGATCAGCTACTTCACCTCGGGGGTGGCCTGGACCGCAGACTACACCATGCGCGCCGATCGCGACGAGGCGACGGCGATGGTCGAGGGCTGGGTCGGAGTCGACAACCGGTCCGGCGAATCCTATGCGCATGCGGATATCCGCCTGGTGGTCGGGACCATCACCCTGATCGAGCGCATCCGCGATCTCGCCAGCGGGCAGGTGGAGGAGCGCAGCAAGCAGCTCGATCGCCGGGCGATCCTGCGCCATGGGCGCGACCTCCTGGGCAAGCGGGCAGCCGACAAGGACGGCGAGGCCGATGGCGTGGCGATGGAGCGGACCAGGAAGCTTGCGTTCGATGAACTCGAGCAGGCGGCCGAGGTGGTCTCGGCCCGGCTGGCCGACTACCATCTCTTCATCATCGGCGGCGAGCAGGACCTGCCCGACCAGGCCACCACGCGCTTCCTCGCCATCCAGACCCGCCAGCCGATGGTGCTCGAGGTGCTCTATCGCGTCGAGCTCGCGGAGCAGGCGCAGGCGATCAAGCTCTACCGCTTCGTCAATGACGCCGAGCATAAGCTTCCCGATGGTCCGCTGCCCGATGGACCCTGGCATGTCTTCCGGGTGGCCGACCCGGCAACCAGCGAGCTCAGCTACCAGGGTCTGGCGGCGCATGAATACACCCCGCCGGGCCAGAAGGTCGAGCTCGAGCTCGGCGTGGATCCGGGTGTGTCGGTGGCCCAGGTGCACGAGCAGCACTGCGAGACCGATCAGCATTTCGACCGCCGGGGCCATCTCGATGGCTGGATCGCACATGATCGCTGGATGCTGACCATGGTCGATACCAGGGCTTTCCCGCTCTCGCTCGAGTACCTGATCCAAGCGCAGGGAAGCTGGGAGGTCACCAACCTGACGGGTGAACGGCGTGACCAGTACACCTGGCGGCATCAGGACCGCCTGGCGGCCGGCGACCGGCTGGTGCTCGGACCGTTCACCATCAGCACCCGCATGGGCGTGCTGGCTGCCGCCGACGGCCTCGCCAAAGCGGTGCATCTGCCCGTTCCGCTGCCGCTGCCCGCCATCAGCCCCGCCCATTGACGGGAACACCAAGGAAATACCCCATGCGCCTGCTCGCTCTCGGACCCATCCTGCTGCTTCTCCTGCTGTCCGGCCGGGCCACTGCCGCAGTCGGACTGGTCACCATCCCCGAACGTGAGACGGTGCGCATGACCATCTACAACAGCGTCGATCTGACCCTGGTGCAGGAGGCGCGCACGCTGGTGCTCAAGAAGGGCCGCAACCGCATCCAGTACCAGTGGGCGGGGACGCTCATCGACACCACCTCGCTCGAGCTGCGGGCATTGGAGAGCCAGAGCGATATCGAGATCGTCGATGTGGTCTACCCGCCGTCGTCGCCCGCGACGCTCATCTGGGAGCTCGAGAGCGCGGTCGAGGGTCCGGTGCGCTTCGAGATCAGCTACTTCACCTCGGGGGTGACCTGGAGCGCGGACTATGTCCTGCGCGCGAGCGCCGAGGAGTCCACTGGGGAGCTCGAAGGATGGGTGGCGGTCGACAACCGCTCGGGCGAGGACTACCCGCATGCCGAGGTGCGCCTGGTGGTGGGAACCATCAACCTCGTCGAGCGCATCCGCGATCTCGCCACCGGGCAGGAGATGGATCGCCAGCGTTCCCTCAACCGCGCAGAGGTCGTCGATGCCCGTGCGGTCCTGAGCGAAAGCCTCCCAGCCGCCGCCGCTCCGGCGGTGGCTGGGGCGTTCAAGGCGAAGCGGCCGGAGGTGCTGTCGCTCAGGCTGGCCGATTACCACATCTTCACCATCGGTGGGGTGCAGGCGGTCACCAATGGCGCCACCACGCGCTTCCTCGCCATCGTGACCAAGAAGGCGATGGACCTCGAGGTCCTGTATCGCGTCCCCTTCCGCAGCGATACCGCCGACAAGCTCTATCGCTTCATCGATGATGCCGAGCATCAGCTGCCCGAAGGGCCGTTGCCCGATGGCATGTGGCATGTCTTCCGCGTCATCGACCCGGCGACCGGTGCGCTGAGCTTCAGCGGCTCCGCCCGCCATGCCTACGTGTCTCCAGGAGAGAAGGTCGAGCTCGAGCTCGGTGTGGATCCGGCAATAGTGGTCAAGCAGGTCCATGAGGCCTACAGCCAGAGCGACCACCACTACGATCCGAAGGGCAGGCTGGATGGCTGGATCGATCATGACCGCTGGCGCTTCAAGCTGGTCAATACCAAGGCCATCCCGGTATCGCTCGAATATCTCATCAGCGGCAACGGCGATTGGACCGTCGAGGGTCTGGGCGGGGAACGCCGCAGCGAGACCCTGATGCGCCATCTCGACACCATCAAGGCGGGGCAGGTGCTCGAGCTCGGGCCATTCAGCGTGCTCTCGCGCCGGGGTGCTCGCGGGACGGCGCCCATCCAACCGCCGAAGCTCCCGGTGCAGCCCCTGCTGCCGCTGCCGATCATCCGCACCTCTGGCAAATAAGCGAAGGAACCCGCCATGAAACCCATGCTCCCGACCATCCTGTCCGCATGCCTGTCCCTGTGCTGCACCTGCGCCTCGGCTGCGGTCGCGCTCACCACCCTGCCGGATCGCGAACGCGTGATGATACGCTTCGAGGATTCCGGCCAGGTGCTGGTCGAGGAGGCGCGCACCCTGACCCTCGACAAGGGGACCAACCAGATCGGCTTCACCTGGCTGGGGGTCGACATCGATCGCAGCTCGATCCAGCTCCTGGGTGCCGGGGGGGTGGGCTTCAACGTCATCCGCGCCACCTATCCGCCCGGCCAGGAGAACAGCCTGGGATGGGAGGTGTCGGCGACCGCAGCGGGAGCGGCACAGGTGCGCATCAGTTACCTGCTGCAGGGCATTTCACGTGAATTGTCCTATCGCGCGGTGGTGTCCGAAGGCAAGGACCCCCGCCTGAGCCTGCGCGTCTACCAGCGCCTCAACAACGCCAGCGGAGAGAACTACGATGCCGCCGCCCTGCGCGCTGCATTCGGCGACCTGCGCGACAGCCCGCTGGCCAGCGGCGAGATCCGCCAGCAGCTCAGCGCACGCTTCCTCGAGGTCCCCTTCACCAAGCGCTACATCTACGACCCTGCCAAGGGCGAGCGGGTGATGGTCGACTATGTGCTGAGCAACAGCGCCGATGGCAAGCTGGGCAAGGGCCTGCTGCCTGGGGCGAAGATGCGCATCTTCCAGCAGACCGGGCAGAGCGAGGCGTTCCTCGGCGAGGATGTCGCCAAGCCCACACCGCTGGGAGAGGAGATGGTGCTGCATATCGGCGACAGCAAGGATCTGACCGTCAGACGCGCCCAGCTCGAGACCAGGCAGGAGGTGGTGCAGCGCGACAGCGATGGGCATGTGGTGCTCTGGCATCAGCTCACCGACATGCGCTTCGAGGTCGAAAACTTCACCGGCGATGAGAAGCGCATCGAGCTCGACGAGCATCTCGATGGCGAATGGGATGTCGCCAATCCGCTGCAGCTGCTCGAGAAGCGCATCGCCCCGGAGAAGTACGAGGAGGCGAAGGGCGAGGCCGACCCGGCCGGCACCCTGGAGCGCAAGGATGCCGACAACCTGGTCATCCATCTGACGGTGCCGGCCGGTCGCCGGGTGGTGCTCACCTGCACGCTCAGGCGGCTCAACCGGCATTGAACGGCCGCAGCCAGATGATGACGAGGATGGCTGAGGCGCGCCTCCGACCATAACAGACCAAAATGGAGGATGTCGGCAACGCGCACCGGAGAGAGGGGTACTATGGTTGATTATGGCCCATCACTCCCATGTCTCAGCAGCAGCGCCAGGCCACTACACGCCGATTGCGCGCTGGGCGGGGGGTTGGCCACCTGGCTGGCTGCGGCTGGCGGTGCTGGTCAGCGCGATCGCCTGCACGCTGCCCGGTCACCGGGGATGGTGCGAAAGCCTCACGCCGGCGTCCGACATCATCCCGCTGACGTATCAGACCTCCTGGATCGGCAACACCGTCGCCACGCCGGATGCCTGGGTGCAGATGAACAGCGAGACCCTGGTGGTCGCCGGCGATGGGACCTGCTACACCAATGTGCCGTGGGAGGAGGGTGGCCATAACGTCAGCTACTACCGCGACGGCGCGCTGATCGGCGCCGCTCTGCATACGCATGGGTGGGGCTACGAGGGCGGTCTTGCGGTGGCGGTCACCGAGCGCTATCTGTTCATCTCTCAGCAGGTCAGCAATGAAGGCGGAGGACTGAAGAGCCCTGCCAGCTGGCCGCCCAAGGGGAAGACCTGGTATGGGGTATCGCGACGCCTGCGCTCCGATCCGCGCAGCGCTGCACCGTGGGCGCTCGGCAAGGGCGGGGACGGCGATACCCTCAAAGGCGGCTTCCTGGTCGTCCTCGAGGTCGATGAGCATGGCGCCGGACCGATCGCCGGCCTCGCCGCCGATCAGACCACGCTGTATGCGTCCACCCCCAGCGCCGGCACCATCGCACGCTTCGATGTCCAGACCATGGAGCCGCGGGGGAGCTGGGCGATCCCGGGTGCACAGCAGATGTGCAGCGATCGCGATGGCACCTTGTGGGTGGTCCAGCGCATCGCCGGCGCCAAGCCGCAGATCATCCACGTCTCGCAGGCTGGCGAGCTCATCGGTCCCGGTGTGGGCGGCATCGCCTCCCCGCGCGGGCTGGCCCTCGATGGCAAGGGCCGGCTGTATGTCGCCGATGACGGTCCGGACCAGCAGATCAAGGTCATCACCGATCTAACGACGTCTCCACGCGTCAGCCAGGCGATTGGCGTCCCGGGCGGCATCTACGCAGCACCGCGAGGGCGGGTGGCGGCGCTGAAATTCAACGGGCCGAGCGGCGTCGGCTGCGATGCCAGCGGCAACCTCTACGTCGCCTGCACCGGGAATGGCTTCACCCTCGAGTGCTATGATCCGAGCATGTCCAGGCGGTGGAACCTCGAAGGTCTCGAGTTCGTCGATTGCGCCGCCGTCGATCCGGGAGCGGATGCCAACATCTACACCAAGGAGGAGCACATCGTCTGCGACTGGAGCAAGCCAGCCGGGCATGAATGGCGCTACCAGGGCTACACCCTCGACCGTTTCGCCTATCCGGAGGATGCGCGCAACGGCCATGCAGAGTTCGCCAGCACCTGGGTGCGCCGGCGGGATGGCCATGTGATCGTCTTCGGCATCGACATGTATGCCGAGCACCTGCTGGTCTATCGTCAGCGCGCAGAGGACGAGATCCTGGTGCCGAGCGGGATGGTGGTCAAGAACCACATCAAATCCGCTGCGGGAGCGGCGGAATGGCCTCCGCATCAGCCGGCGCAGGGCGAATGGATCTGGCGCGACGGCGATGGCGATGGGGCCTTCTCGGCAGGGGAGTTCGAGGGCTCCGGGCACGATGCTCCGGGCATCGGCTGGGGGTGGTGGGTCGACGACCGCCTCGATGTCTGGCAGGTCGGTGCGCAGGCGGTGCGCCGCATCCCCTTCCAGGGCTTCGACCCCCATGGCAATCCGATCTGGAGCCTGGCCAAGGCCACCCTCGCCAAGGTGCCGGCACCGTTCACCGCCTGCGAGCGGCTGATCGCTGATCCGGCCGCCGACACCATGCTGCTGGCCGGATGGAGCAGAGAATTCCCCAATGACAAGGGCAACTGGAAGACCACCGGCAAGGTCATCGCCTGCTACGACCATTGGAGCAGCTCGCCGAGCAAGCGCTGGGAGATCCATCCGCCCTATGACATCGCGGCCGAGCACTCTACCTCCCGCGGCACCACCGTCGCCATGGCGAGCGCCGGTGATTACCTGTTCGTGGTCTACCTCATCTCCGCCGAGGTGCGCGTGCACAAGCTGGGCGATGGGGCCTATGTCGGCTCACTGGTCCCGGCCAAGGACCTCAGCGGCTGGGTTGACCTGCCCTACGGCATCACCGCCAGCAGGCGTGCCGATGGCGAGTATCTGGTCATCGTCGAGGAGGACGCCAAGGCCAAGAACATCGTCTACCGCTGGAAGCCGCCTGGGCATTAGGCGCACCGCCGCGCCACGATGACGTGCCGGCAGCGTGTCGATGTGGCGCCCCAACGTGAACCAGTCAGGGCCGGGCAGTGCGCGCATCGTCCATTTTGACGGCGCGGCCCGGCGCTAGCATGCCCCCACGCGCGACTGCGCGAGGAGCCCCGTCCATGCGCATCCTCCCCCGCCTCGTCCTCGGTTGCGCACTCGCTCTCACAGGCGCCGCCAACGCCGCCGAGATCGTCCCCATCAAGCGTTCGGTCCCGCCTCCCGGGACGCCGCTTGGCGACGCCGACCGCGCCCGCCTGCAGGACGGGCTCAGTGCGCTGGAGAAGCGCATCGCCAGCGCTCCCGCTTCGCCGGCGCTCAATGATGTGATCATCTTCACCAAGGCCGTCTCCTACGCGCTGCGCTTCGATGAGTTCTGGGATCTCGCCAAGGAGACGCCGAGGGCGGACTGGGCGCTGCAGCAGGCACGCGAGCGCCTGGACAAGCTGGCGGAGGCGCCATGGCTGAAGCAGACCGGTCTGCAGGTGCGCGGCTTCGTCTCGGCCATCGATGGCTCGGTCCAGCCCTATGGCCTGGTCATCCCCGAGCATCTCGACACCAGCAAGCCGGTGCCGCTGTACATCTGGCTGCATGGGCGCGGCGACAAGACCACCGATCTCCCCTACCTGTGGGATCGCACCCATAACCAAGGGGAGGTCCATCCCGACGATGCGATCGTCATCCATCCGTTCGGCCGCCAGTGCGTCGGCTTCAAATCCGCCGGCGAGCAGGACGTGCTCGAGGCGGTCGCCGATGCGCAGACCCGCTACAAGATCGATCCCGAGCGCATCGTGCTGATGGGATTCTCCATGGGCGGGGGAGGCTCAAAGCACATCGGCGCGCACTACACCGATCGCTTCTGCGCCATCAACACCGGTGCCGGCTTCTCCGAGACCCTGCGCTTCTCCCATCTCAAGATCGAGGAGATCCCACCGTACGAGCAGACGCTGTGGGGCGTCTACGATGTGCCCGACTACGTGCGCAACCTCTTCAATATCCCGTTCTCCTGCTACAGCGGCGAGAAGGACGGACAGATCCAGGCGGCGCGGGTGCTCGAAGAGGCGTTCGCCGCCAATGGCAAAAAGCTGATCCACCTGATCGGACCCGGGGTCGCCCATCAATATCAGCCCGATACGCTGAAGAAGGCGCTGGCGATGGTGCATGAGGCGGTGGTCTCCGGCCGTCCCCACAATCCGCCGCAGCTGACATTCCAGACGCGCACGCTGCGCTACAACCGCCTGTTCTGGCTCGAGGCCCTCGGCCTGGGCGAGCAGTGGAAGGACAGCCGCATCGATGCCTCTGCCGCCGACGGCAAGGTGACGCTGGCCACGGTCAACATCAGCGACGTCCGCGTGTCCTGGCCGGGCCTCTCCCAGGGCGGCTTGATCACCATCGATGGCCAGGCGGTGACCGTGCCGGCCAGCCCCGCCGGCCCCGAGCTGGTAAAGGAAGGCGAATCCTGGCGGGTGGCGCGGGCAGAGGACGCAGCCGGCCTGCGCAAGCGTCCGGGCCTGCAGGGGCCGATCGACGATGCCTTCCTCTCGGCGTTCCTGGTGGTCGAGCCGAGCGGCCATTCCGCCGATGCCAGCTTCCAGCGCTGGGTCGATTTCGAATCCAGCCACTTCCATGACCGCTGGGCATCGATCATGCGCGGCGATCTGCGGATCAAGCGCGATCGCGACCTCACCGATGCGGACATCGCGAAATACAATCTCATCCTATGGGGCGATTCCGCCTCCAATGCGGTGATCGCACGGCTGGCAGCAAGGCTGCCGATCACCTGGGATGCGAACGCGCTGACGGTCGGCAAGCAGCGCTTCGATGCTCCCGGGCACGCCCTGGCGATGATCTACCCCAATCCGCTCAATCCCGAGAAGTACATCGTGCTCAACAGCGCGCTGACCTTCCGCGAGGCCGCGGACCGCAACAATGCCAACCAGAACCCCAAGCTCCCCGATTGGGCGGTCATCGATCTGAGCAAGGATCCAGACGAGAACAGCCCGGGGGCGATCGCCGGCGCCGGATTCTTCGATGAACGCTGGCAGGTGCGTCCGCAATAGCCCGGAAGCGCCTGGACGCTCAGCGGCTCACTGCGAGAAGGCGAAGGTCGCCATGCTCAGCGTGCCGTAGGACATGCTGCGATGCAGCGTGCGTCCATGCGCACCGACCCCGGCCGCGCCGAGCGCGACCAGCAGCGGCAGGTAGTGCTCGGGGGTCGGGTGGTTCTGGCTCGCATGGGGCGCCTGGCGCTGGTAGTCGACCAGGGCATCGGCATCCCCGCGGGTCGCCGCATCGGCCAGCCAGGCATCGAACTCCGTCGCCCATGCGGGGGCCGTCTGCCGGCCCATGCTCAGGGTGCCGAGGTTGTGGGTCGCTCCGCCGCTGCCCAGCACCAGCACCCCGGTGGCAGGCAGGCGTGCGAGGCACCGGCCAAGGCGCAGGTGATGTGCCGGACCGAGCGATGGTTGCAGGGAGAGCTGCAGCACCGGGATGTCCGCCAGCGGATAGATGAGGATGAGCGGCGACCAGGCGCCATGGTCGAGGCCGCGTTCGGCCAGGGTGCATCCCAGGCCGTCCGCCTGCAGCAGGGCGGCGATCTCGCGCGCCAGCTCGGGGCTGCCCGCCGCCGGATAGCGCATCTCCTCGAGCTCGGCGGGGAAGCCGGAGAAATCGTGGATCGTCGCCGGCCTCGCCGAAGAGTCGACGGTTGGCGTGCGCGTCAGCCAATGGGCCGAGGCGACCACGATCGCACGTGGACGAGGCAGCGCTGAAGCCAGATGCGCGAGGAAGTCACGGGCCGCCCCATGCTCCAGCACCAGCGAGGGTGCGCCATGCGAGATGAAGAGGGTAGGCATGGCCGCTGGGGGGGATGCTGGGAGAGGCATGGCGGACCAATGTGCGCTCGCCCGGCAGTGCGCAATTGCCGCACGCCTCCGGCCGCATCACCGCCGTGGGGAGCGCGCCGCCCGCACCCTGGCCATCGCTGGTCATCGCTGCCCCTTGCAGCTGGCGAGACGATCAGCTGGTGGCAGGTGGCTGGACGGCAGGCGCTGCCGGCGCAGCGGGCGAGCTGGCGCGGAGCGTGCGCGTCCGGTTGCGCAGCATGTGCGAGACCTGATCGAGGATCACCGCCACCAATATCACCATGCCGACGATGATGTTCTTCCAGTTCTCGTCCAGCCGCCAGGTCTGGAGCTGGTTGTGCTGATCGGTCCAGACGAACTTGAACATGTTGATGCCGTTCTCCATCACCCGGATGATGGCGGCACCGATGAAGATCCCCAGCACGGTCCCCTCCCCGCCACGCAGCGAGCAGCCGCCGAGCACGGCGGAGGTGATGGCGTAGAGCTCGTAGGACTCGCCGACCGAATGGGTCATCTGGCCGATGTAGGCGGCATAGACGATGCCGGCGATCCCGGCCAGGCCAGCCGAGATGACGTAGGTGAGGGCCTCGACGCGCTTGACCGGGACGCCGGAGTACAGCGTGGCATCGCGATTGCCGCCGATGGCAAAGACGTGGCGTCCGAAGACCGAGAAGTGCAGGACATAGGTCGCGACCACGGCCACCGCGGCGAAGATCATCACCGGATAGGGGATCTGGAAGTGCTGAGTGATATGCAGGCCCTTGTCGCCGAGGTCGCGGAACGGCAGGTCCAGGAAGCTGATGTTGCCGCCCCCGGTGATGGTCTGGGAGATGCCTTTGATGGTCAGCATGCCCCCGAGGGTGACGATGAAGGGCTGCAGGCTGAGGCGGGTGATGAGCAGGCCCTGGATCAGGCCGATGGTGAGCGCCACCCCCATCGCAACGCCGATCCCCAGCCAGATCGAATGCCCGGCGCCTGAGCTCTCGCCGTTGCCGACCAGCGGTGCCGAGATCTTTGCGATGATCACCCCGGTCAGGCCGATCATCGAGCCGATCGACAGGTCGATGCCGCCGGTGATGATGACGAACCCGACCCCGATGGCGAAGATCCCGAGCATCGCCACCTGGCGGCTGGTGTTGAGCAGGTTCGCTTCACCGAAGAAGTCGTGGTTGGAGATGGCGATGACCCCGCACATGACCAGCAGGGCGCATGCCATTCCGAGTTCTTTTCTCATCGCGGCGATCCTTCCAGGACGGCAATAGGGTCAGTGGGCGGGTTGGGTCTGGACCGGGGAGGCGGCACCGGTCATCAGCTGCATGACGTTCTGCTCGCTGAAGCGCTCCTTGCCCAGGATGCCGCTGATGCGGCGCTGGCTGAACACCACGATGCGGTCGCTCAAGCCGATGACCTCCTCCATTTCCGAGCTGACCATCAGGATGGTCAGCCCCAGGTCGGCGAGGGCGGCGATGTTGCGGTAGATCTCCGCCTTGGCGCCGACATCGATGCCGCGGGTCGGCTCATCGAGGATGAGCAGCCTGGGCCGCATCGCGAGCCATTTGCCAAGTACCACCTTCTGCTGATTGCCGCCCGACAGGTTGACGACCTTCTGCTCGATCGAGGGCGCCTTTATCGCCTGCCTGGTCAGCTGCTCGTGGGCGACCTCGGCCTCGCGGCGGCGGTTGAGCCAGAAGCGCGGACGGTAGTTCTGGATATCGGGCAGCGAGATGTTCTGGGCGATCGACATCTGCAGCACCAGGCCATGCAGCTTGCGATCCTCGGGAACCAGGTAGATGCCCAAGGTGATGGCATCCTCTGGCCGCTGCGGAGCGTAATCGGCATCGGCGAAGCGCATGCTACCGCGCAGCGGGCGGTCGACCCCGAAGAGCACGCGCATCAGTTCGGTGCGGCCGGAGCCCACCAGCCCGGCGAAGCCGAGGATCTCGCCCTGGCGCACGCAGAAGGATAATCCAGCGGCCGAGCCCGGCACCTGCAGATCATCGATGCGCAGGATCTCCGCGCCGATGGTGCCGGTCCGGACCGGGAAGCGGGTGGTGAAATCGCGTCCGATCATCATCGACACCAGCTGGTCATGATTGGTGTCACGGGTGCGCAGGTCGCCGACCCGGCGGCCATCGCGCATGACCGTGATGCGATCGGTGATGCGCAGGATCTCCTCGAAGCGATGGGAGATGTAGACGATGGCGATGCCGCTGGCGGTCAGGTCCTTGATGATGAGGAAGAGCTTCTCCGCCTCCACCGGGGTCAGGGACGAGGTCGGCTCGTCCATGATGATGATGCGCGCACGCATCGCCAACGCCTTGGCGATCTCGACCATCTGCATCTGCCCGGTGGTCAGCCGCGACAGCGGCGTGGTCGGCGTGACCGCCAGCCCGATGCGCCCGAGCAGGGTGCTGGCCTCGCGGTTCATGCGCTGCTTATCGAGCCGGCCGAGCGGCAGCAGCGGTTCGCTGCCGAGGAAGATGTTGCCGGCCACATCCAGGTTGGGGGCGAGCATGAGCTCCTGGTGGATCAGGGCGATGCCGCGTGCCTTGGCATCGCCGATTCCGCTCAGCCGGACGGGCTCGCCATCGATGCGCATCTCGCCCTGGTCGGGGAGGTGCACCCCGCCAAGGATCTTCATCAGGGTGCTCTTGCCGGCGCCATTCTCGCCGACCAGGGAGAGCACCTCGCCTGCATGCAGCTCGATCGAGACATCCGACAGCGCCACCACGCCCGGAAAGCGTTTGGTGATGCCGCTCATGGTCAGCAGGGGCGCAGGGGTGATCATGCGGTCGTCGGCTGGCTCTGAAGCATGGTCGCGGTGTTCCAGAAGCAGGTGGGGCGTGCGGCACTAGCGTGGTGGACGGGGTGGCGGGAGGTGGCAGGAATGAGGGTTCCTGCGCTTCTCCACTTCCGGGCCGCGGTCGATGCCAGCAGGTTGGCCCTGGCCGCAGACTCCCGCCCGGACAGGTGGCTACTTCTTCAGGTCCGCAAGCCGTTTGCTGAATTCGGCGACGTTGTCCTTGGTGATGACATCCACACCGGTGTCGATGATCGGGTCCTTGGGCAGGGCGGCGGCGCCCTTGGTGCACAGCTGCTGGAGGAGCACCGCCGAGCGGTAGCCGAATTCGAAGGGCTTCTGCACCACCGTGAAGGAGACCACGCCATCGCTGATCCCCTTGAGGGTGCCGTCCTCCTCGTCGAAGCCCGCCACCTTGAGCTTGTCCGCCTTGCCGCTCGCCGTCACCGCCGCGACGATCGCGGGCGTATTGTACGACCACAGGCCCACCAGGGCGACGATATCGGGGTTGGCATTGATCACGTCCTCGACGTTGGATCGCGCCTTGCTCCCGTCCTTGTTGTCCTCCTTGGTCAGCGCCACCTCGACCTTGCTGCCGGCGATCGCGTCCTTGATGCCCTTGAGACGCTGGCTGGCGTTGTCGGCTGCCAGGGTGCCGACGAATGCGGCGACCTTGCCGCCCGTGGGCAGGATCTTCAGCAGCTCCTTGCCGAGCGTCTTGCCGGCCTCGTAGTTGTTGGTGCCGATGTAGGCGAGGCGCTTTGACTCGGGTGCGTCCGAGTCGTGGGTGATGACATTCATGGTCTCCGAGGCAGTGTTGATGTCGCGCGTCTCATCCTTGGGCGAGATCAAGCTGATGGCGAAGCCATGGTAACCCTGGCTGATGAGATCCTCGATGATCTTCTTCTGCTGCTCGACCTTGCCGGTCTCGGGCATCTTCAGCTCGACCGAGATGCCCAGCTCCTTGTTCGCCTTCTCCACACCCTTCGCCGCGATCTTCCAGAATTCGCTGCTATTGTTGGTGATGAAGGCGAGCTTGAGGGGGGTGCCGGCCGGCACCTGATGGACTCCAGAGGTTGACGTATTGGCATCGCTGTCGCCACAGGCACCGAGCAGGATGGCCAGGGCGACGATCGGGGCGATGGTCAGGACGGGAGTGGAGAGGCGCATGGAGGGCTCCGATGGTGTGGGCTAGACCGTAGCTGGTGATCAGGGGCGACAAGGAGTGCTCTGCCGCCGGTGCGAGCCTGTCGCTCACTGGCCGAAGGGGGAGTGCGTGGACAGGCGCAGGTCTTCGGCGTTGATGCTGGATACGTCAAGGGTTACGTCCATCGTGGCATCCACCTCCGCCTTGGCCGTATGCACCATACCGGGTGCGTGCCGGTGTCATGGCATGGCCAAGTGGTTGTTAACGTTGGCTTTCGGGACTATGTTAACGAGGAGAGTGCCATGAGCGACCCAGCCTTCATCCAGGAACTCACCACCAGCCAGCGGCGGCTGTATGGGTATATATTGTCCCTGGTGCCCTCCCCCGCCGAAGCTGATGACGTGCTGCAGGAGACCAACCTCACGCTGTGGCGCAAAGCAGGGGATTTCACCCCCGGGACCAGCTTCCTCGCCTGGGCCTGCCGGGTCGCCTACTTCGAGGTCCTCAACCATTACCGCAAACGCAAGCGCCAGGCCCAGCCGCTTGCCGACGAGGCACTGCTCGAGTGCGTCGCCCAGGAGGCGAAGGATCAGCTCGATGGCTTCGATGAACGCCTGACCGCCCTGCGCGGCTGCCTCCAGCGACTGAGCGAGCGCAAAAGGCATCTGCTGCAGCGCTTCTATTTCGATGAGCGCAGCCTGTCCGAGATCGCGGTCGAGCGTGGGCAGACCGAAGGCGTGGTCAGGGTCACCGTCCATCGCATCCGCGGCGTGCTCCTGGAATGCATCCACCGCACCCTCGCTGCCGCAGGCCGCCCATGACCGAGGACCCCCCGGTCGCGGATCCCATGGAGCAGTGGGTGGGGGACCTGCTTGCAGGCACCCTCAGCCATCGCGAGCGCGAGAAGCTGGCGGAGCGGCTGCAGGCGGACTCCACCGCCCGCCGGCTCTATGTCGAGCACCTGATGCTGCATGGCATGCTGCAATGGGAGTTCGCCTCCTCGGTGGGCGTGGCCGCCCAGGGCGCGGCCGATCAGCGCGCCCGGCGCTGGTCGATCCAGCGGCGCCGCATCATGGCCGCCGGCGTGGCCGCTGCGGCGGTGCTGCTGGTCGCAGCGGCTGGCGTCTGGCAGTACGGCCCATGGGCCTCGGTGGCGGTGCTCGCCGACAGCCAGGGGGCGACCTGGATCGGCATGGATCGCCAGCCGGGGGTCGGGTCGCGCCTGCGCCGGCAGGTGCTGCGGCTCTCCGCTGGCATCGCCGAGGTCGCCTTCCGCAGCGGCGCCTCGGTGATCCTGCAGGGTCCGGCGGAGCTGGAGCTCGTCTCTGCCGGCTCCGCGCGGCTGCTCAGCGGTCGCATGGTGGCGCATGCCCCCGATGGCACCCATGGCTTCACGGTCGAGGCGGGCGGCATGAACATCGTCGATCTCGGCACCGAGTTCGGCGTGTCCACCAACAACGGCGTCGCCGAGGTTCAAGTCTTCGAGGGCGTGGTCGAGGCCGGGATCAAGGGCGCGGCCCTGGAGGCCCGCCAGCGTCTGGGCATCGGCGAGGCGGCCCGTCTCGAAGAAGGCAAGAATGTCGTCGAGCCGTCGGTCTTCGCCAATCAGGGCTTCGTCCGCGCGATGACCCGTGAGCTCGACGATCCCAGCCTGGAGCATGGGCTGCTGGCATGGTGGAAGTTCGACGAGACCTCGGGAATCATCGCCCGCGATGCTACCGGAAATGGGCATGATGGCACCTTGCACAACCTCTCCTTCGAGGCCGACGGGACAGCCGGCAAGTACGGACGGGCCCTGCGCTTCTCGGGCAACGACACTTACGTGGCGGTCCCCTTCCGGGACTTCAACCTCGCCGAGATGACCATCCAGGCCTGGATCAAGCCCGGCGAGCAGCAGGGCGGCGATGCCCAGGTCATCTCGCAGGGGGGCGGGTTCGGCCTGGCGGTGCCGAGCAACATGTTCATGAAATACTACTTCTGGGATCGCGATGCGGTGATGGCCTACCGCTTCGAAGCGGAGCATTGGTACCACCTGGTCGCCACCTACGATGGGCGCGAACGCGACTTCTATGTCAACGGCGTGCGCATCGGCACCTTCGCCAGCGGTCCGCTGCGGGCGTGCAAGGAGGAGCTGCACATCGGCGCGCTCTTCCACCACCAGGGGGCGTTCTTCCACGGATGCGTCGATGACCTGCGCATCTACGATCGCGCATTGAGCGCCGATGAGGTGCGGCGGCTCTGCCTGCGCGGCATGGGAAGCGAGCGATGATCGCCACGCGGACGTCCTGCCGGCGCGTGGCGATGCAGCATCCCGCGAATGCGGATGTGCATCCCGCAGGGCCTCATCCGCTAAACGGGTCATGCCCGAGGATGTATGATCTGTGCGGTCCACCCCGCGTCCCGACTCTGGTTCGGCCCTGCCCCGGAAGCCTCGCGACGCCGGCGTCGACAGGGCGGCAGCGGCGCGGGACCTCGACTCTTCCGATGCGTGCAACCGCCCTCAGCCTGCCAGGCCATCGCCAATGACCATATCCCACCCAAGCCGACGCTTCCCCCGACTGGGCATGATCGCCCTGGCATGCGCCTGCACATCAGCGGCCTTCGCAGCCGATGGCACCGATGCGCAGGCGGCGGCGTTCTTCGCCACCGAGGTCAGGCCGCTGCTCGAGCAGAGCTGCTTCAAATGCCATGGCGGCGAGGCCAAGATAAAAGGCGGTCTGAACCTGACCACCTATGCCGGGGTGCTCACCGGCGGCGACACCGGACCGGCGGTCGATCGCCTGAAGCCGGAGGACAGCCTGATCCTGAAGATGATCAGCTGGAGCGACGACGACCATCAGATGCCGCCCAAGAAGAAGCTCGCCCAGGACAAGATCGACATCCTGACCAAGTGGGCGAAGCTCGGCGCGCCCTGGAGCGGAGCAGGGGGCGAGCCGCCGGCCACCGCCCCCCCCGGGACCTTCGATGCCGCGGCGAAGAACTACTGGTTCTACAACAAGCCGAAGGCGGCGGCCGTCCCTGCCGTTTTGAACCAGAAATGGGTGCGAAGCCCGGTCGACGCATTCATCCTCAACGGCCTCGAGGCCAAGGGCCTGCACCCCGCCCCCGAGGCCGATCGCCGCGTCCTCATCCGCCGCGCGACCTACGACCTGACCGGCCTGCCCCCGACTGCCGAGGAGATCGATCAGTTTGTCGCTGACGGCGCCCCCAACGCCTACGAGAAGGTGGTCGACCGCCTGCTGGCGAGCCCCCACTATGGCGAGAAATGGGGCCGCTACTGGCTCGATCTCGTCGGCTTCGCCGAGACCAACGGCTACGAGCGCGACGGCAACAAGCCCAATGCCTGGCGCTACCGCGATTACGTCATCCGCGCCCTCAACCAGGACAAGCCCTACGACCAGTTCATCACCGAGCAACTGGCTGGCGACGAGATCGACAAGCCGACCCCGGACTCCATCACCGCCACCGGCTACTACCGTCTCGGGCTGTGGGATGACGAGCCCGCCGACCCCGAGCAGCTGCATTACGATGTCATGGACGGCATCGTCTCGACCACCGCGCAGGCGATGCTCGGCATGACCATGGGCTGCGCACGCTGCCACAACCACAAGAAGGACCCGCTGCTGCAGGAGGACTACTACCGACTGCTGGCGTTCTTCCACAGCATCAAGCCGATGGCCAACGACGGCCCCAACATCGAGACCGAGATCACCCGCGATCCGGCCGCCACCGCATCCTTCGAGCAGAAGCTGCGCGAGCTGCAGGCGCAGAGCGACGCGATCGAAGACGACTTCCGCAAGCGCCTGGATTCCAAGGGCGGGGCGCCGGCGTGCGACATCGAGGATCTCGGCTACCGCTACTATCGCGGCGCCTGGGAGACCCTGCCCAACTTCGACGAGATGAAGGCTGAGAGCCAGGGCAAGCTGCCACGCGGCCAGTTCGACACCTCCCCGACCACGCGCGACTCGGATTACGGCTTCGTCTTCACCGGCACCCTGGTGGTCCCGGCCGATGGCCAGTACACCTTCACCGTCGACTCCGATGACGGATCCCGGCTGGCGATCGGCGGCAAGCAGGTCCTGGAATACGATGGCATCCATGGACTCGGGTCGCCCAAGCACTGCGAAGTGCCACTGCGCAAGGGCCGCGTCCCGATCCGCCTCGACTACTTCCAGCATGTGGGTGGTTTCGGCCTCGCGGTCTCGTGGTCGCCTGCCGGAGGCAAGGAGCGAACGCTCACCCCCGGTGGCAAGGAGCAGAGCTTCGCCGATGTCTTCCGCCAGCGCGGTGAGGAGGTCCTCGGCAAGGAAGTGATCGAACGCCAGCGCAGGATACTCAAGGCGATCGAGGAGCTCAAGCGCAACCCCCCGGGGGTGGAGAAGGCTTTGAGCGTGAGCGAGGGCCAGTTCCGCGACACCTTCGTCATGACGCGCGGCAACCCGCACGTCCAAGGCAAGCAGGTGACTGCAGGCTTCCCCCGCATCCTCGGCTTCCCGGACCCCCCGAAGGGCGCCAGGCTGCGCCTGGCCCTGGCGCAGTGGATCGCCAATCCCGACAACCCCCTCCCCGCCAGGGTGATGGTCAACCGCATCTGGCAGTTCCATTTCGGCAAGGGCATCGTCTCGACCGCCAACGACTTCGGCCGTTTCGGCCAGCTGCCGAGCAACCAGCCGCTGCTCGATTGGCTGGCGCGGGAATTCGTCGCAGGAGGCTGGAAGATCAAGTCCATGCAGCGCCTGCTGATGACCTCGAGCACCTACCGCATGTCCTCCAAGGACGATCCCGCCGCGCTGAGCAAGGACCCCGAAGCGGAGCTGGTGTGGCGCTACCCGATGCGCCGCCTCACCGCTGAGGAGATCCGCGACTCCATCCTCGCGGTCAACGGCTCGCTCAACCTCGATCTCTTCGGCCCGAGCATCTATCCGGCGATGCCGGCCGAGGTGCTCGCAACCTCCTCGCACCCCGGGGATGTGTGGGGACATTCCTCGGCCGAGGAATCGTCACGGCGCAGCATCTACATCAAGGTCAAGCGCTCGCTGCTCTATCCGCTCCTCAGCGCGCACGACTTCGCCGATACCGACACCAGCTGCCCGGTGCGCTTCTCCACCACCGTACCGACCCAGGCGCTGACGATGATGAACAGCGCCTTCATCGGCGAGCAGGCCAGCATCTTCGCCGCGCGGCTGCGCAAGCAGGCGCCGGAGGGCATCGATGCGCAGGCGCGCCTAGGACTACGCATGGTCACCCAGCGGCCAGCGGCCGAGGATGAGGTCAAGCGCGCCAGGGATTTCGTCCAGGAGCTGGAGAAGAAGGACGGACTGACGCCGGAGCGCTCGCTCGAGATGCTCTGCCTGCTGATGCTCAACCTCAACGAATTCGTCTACCTCGATTAGCGCCACGGAGCTGCACATGAACACGCCATCACCTCGCGCCGGGCAGTTCTGCCGCAGGACCCGCAGGGAGCTCCTCTGGCAGGCGGGCAACGGCTTCGCCTCGGTCGCGCTCGCCGGGCTGCTGGGGTCAGAATTCTTCGCCAAGCAGACTGTCGCGGCCGACGGCGAGACGCCGTTCAAGAACCCGCTCGCGCCCAAGGAGCCCAACTTCAAGGCCAAGGCCAAGAGCGTCATCTTCCTGTTCATGTACGGCGGACCCAGCCAGGTCGACACCTTCGACTACAAGCCGAAGCTCTACGAGCTCGATGGCAAGGTCATACCGGTGAAGACCTTCGGCCGCGGCGGCCACCGTAGCGAAGGCAGGGTGGTCGGCCCGCAATGGAAGTTCAAGCAGTACGGCCAGTGCGGCAAGTGGGTCTCCGATCTGTTCCCCAACCTCGCTACCTGCGTCGATGACATCGCCTTCATCCATTCGATGACCGCAGATTCCCCCATCCATGGCTCGGCGATGCTGCAGATGAACAGCGGACGCATCATCAGCGGGCATCCCTGCCTGGGCTCGTGGGTCAACTACGGCCTCGGCTCGGTCAATCAGGACCTGCCGGGATTCGTGGTCATGCTCGACAAGAAGGGCGGTCCGATCAGCGGTGCCAAGAACTGGTCGAGCGGCTACATGCCGGCCACCTACCAGGGCACGGTGCTGCGTCCGACCGGGGTGCCGATCCTCGACCTCAAGGTCCCTGACGGCATCAGCGATTCCGAGCAGCGCTTGATGCTCGACCAGCTCAAGGCCTTCAACGAGGAGCACCGCGCGACGCGCGAGAGCAATTCGGACCTGACGGCGCGCATCGCCAGCTATGAGCTCGCCTACAAGATGCAGCAGCACGCCCCGGAGGCGGTCGACATCTCCAAGGAGCCGAGCCACATCCGCGAGCTGTACGGCCTGGACAACGAGCGTACCGCCGATTTCGGCGGCAAGTGCCTGCTCGCGCGCCGGCTGGTCGAACGCGGCGTGCGCTTCATCCAGCTGTACTCGGGCGGAGCCCACAACGACGACAACTGGGATGCGCACACCGATATGAAGCGCAACCACGAGTTCCATGCGGGCAACACCGACAAGCCCATCACCGGGCTGTTGAAGGACCTCAAGCAGCGCGGCCTGCTCGACGACACCCTGATCGTCTGGGGTGGCGAATTCGGCCGCCAGCCGACCGCCGAGTACAAGGAGGGCACCGGGCGCGACCACAATGCCTATGGCTTCACCATGTGGATGGCCGGCGGCGGCATCAAGGGCGGCGTGAGCGTCGGTCAGACCGATGAGCTCGGCAGCTCGGCGATCGAGGACAAGTTCCACGTCAAGAACCTGCACTCGACCATCCTGCGGCAGCTCGGACTCGATCAGAACCGCCTGAGCTACTTCTACAACGGACTCGATCAGAAGCTGGTCGGCGTCGAAGGCGCTGATCCGATGACCAAGATCATGACCTGAACTCATCTACCCTACTCACCCGAGGACTTCCCATGAGAGCCATCTGCGCCTGCCTGCTCGCCTGCTCCGCCGCCCTTGCCGCCGCCGACGCCGACAAGAAGGTCGAGATCACCGGGAAGGGCCACCGCTTCTTCGCCGCCGACTACGACAAGCACATCATGGCGATCTTCGGCGAAGACGGCAAGATCGAGTGGAGCAAGCACATGGATGGCGGCACGCACGATGCCTGGGTGCTGCCCAACGGCCACATCCTGTGGACGCCGAGCGGGGACAAGGTCTTCGATACCGATCCCAAGACCGATGAGCAGGTCCTGGTCTACGATTCCAAGACCCATGGCAACGAGAAGGAGGATGTCCAGGACCACGGCATCACGCCGCTCGCGGATGGCGGGGTGGCGGTCTTCGAATCCGGCCCCAAGCGCGTGGTCGAGGTCGATAGATCGGGCATGGTCACCAAGGTGCTCAAGCTGCCGATCGTCAACGGCGATCCGCACCACAACATGCGAAATGCGCGCAAGCTCGCCAACGGCAACTACCTGCTGTGCCTGTCCGCCGACAGCAAGGTGGTCGAGGTCGATGGCGAGGGCAAGGTGGTGTGGAGCGTGCCGACCGAGAAGGAGGCCTACAGCGCCGTCCGCCTGGCCGACGGCGATACCCTGATCGGGTGCGGCTATGCGCACAAGGTGGTCGAGGTGGACAAGGCCGGGACGGTGGTGTGGTCGATCACCGAGACCGAGCTGCCGGGGATCAAGTTCAACTATGTGGCGCAGGTGGAGCGCCTGCCCAATGGCAATACCATCATCGACAACTGCCATGCCGGGCCCGAGAACCCGCAGCTGATCGAGGTCGACAAGGACAAGAAGGTGGTATGGAGCTACCGCGACTTCGAGCACCTCGGCAATGCCACCCCGGTGGCCTTCGTGCTCGATGCCCCGGGCGCGCTGCGCTGATCCATCCGCACGCCCGCTTCTCCCCATCGACCCCCGGCTGCATCGGCACCACCATGCCAACCCCGCTTCGGCCCGTCACCTCACTCATGCTCCTGGCCTGCGCGGCGTCGGCATCCGCCGTCGCCGCCGACCAGGGCACGATCACCATCGCCGGCACCCCGCACCGCTTCATCTGCGCCGACTCCGATCGCAAGCTGCTCGCGATAGTCGCACCGGATGGCACCATCGAATGGAGCCATCCGATCTCCGATGAGGTGCATGAGGCGGTGGTCCTGCCCGATGGACATGTCCTCTATGCGCCGATCTCCGGCAGGATCTCGGAACTGGATACCAAGGCCGATGCCGAGGTCTGGAGCTATGATGCGCCGAGGATGAACGGCAATGCCGGACGGCCGGTGCAGGTGCACGATTTCGAGCGCCTTGCCGATGGCAGCACCTGGATCTTCGAGTCGGGCTCGTGCAGGGCCATCCACATCGACCACCTCGGGGCATTGCTGGGCAGCATCCCGCTCACCGTCGACCACCCGGATGCCCACCGCGACACCCGCAATGCGCGGCGCCTCGGCAACGGGCACTTCCTGGTCGCCCACGAGGGCGACAACAAAGTGCGCGAATACGACCGGTCGGGCATGGTGGTCTGGCACTACGACGTCACCTCGAAGGTCTATGGCGTCCTGCGCCTGGCCGATGGCAACACCCTGATCGCCACCGGCGACGGCCATCGGCTGGTCGAGGTCGATGGTTCCGGGGCGGAGGTGTGGTCAGTCGGGCAGCACGACCTGCCCGGCATCACGCTCGCCTGGCTGACCCAGATCGAGCGGCTGCCGAATGGCAATACCATCGTCGTCAACTGCCATGCCGGTCCGGCCAACCCCCAGATCATCGAGGTCACGCGCGACAAGAAGGTGGTGTGGAGCTTCCGCGACTTCGTGCACTTCGGCAATGCCATGGCGGTGGCATCGATCCTCGATGCGCCTGCCGGCACCATCCGCTGACCTGCTGCCGGCCGGAAGGCCAGGCGACGCGTCCGCTTGCCTTGGGCGTCAGGCGATCAGATCCTTGACCACCCGCCCGGCCACGTCGGTCAGGCGGAAGTCGCGCCCGGCATAGCGGTAGGTGAAGCGCTCGTGGTCGAAGCCCAGGAGCTGCAGCAGGGTGGCATGCAGGTCGTGGATGTGCACCGGATCCTCGACCGCCTTGAAGCCGAACTCATCGGTAGCGCCATGGATGTAGCCGCGCTTGGCGCCGCCGCCGGCGAGCCACATCGAGAAGCCATAATGGTTGTGGTCGCGGCCGTTGACCTTGCCGGCATTCGAGCCGGGCTTGGGCAGCTCAACAGTGGGCGTGCGGCCGAACTCGCCACCCCAGACCACCAGGGTATCCTCGAGCAGACCGTGCGATTTGAGGTCTTTCAGCAGCGCGCCGATGGCCTGATCGCATTCCTTGGCCAGGCGGCGATGGTTCGTCTCGAGGTCGTCATGGCTGTCCCACGGCTGGCCGGCGCCATGCCAGACCTGGACCATGCGCACGCCGCGTTCGATCAGCCGCCGGGCGATCAGCATCTGCCTGCCCTGTACGCCCTCGCCATACATGTCGCGGACCGATTTCGGTTCGCGCGAGATGTCGAAGGCGTCGGTGGCATCCATCTGCATGCGGTAGGCCAGCTCGAACGACTGGATGCGGGAATCCAGCTGGGCATCCTGCTGGCGGCTCTTGAGGTGCTCCTGGTTCAGGTGCATCAGGAGATCGAGTTGGGCGCGCTGCTCGGGTGAGGATTCGAACTTATTGGTGATGTTCTCGATCAGCTTCTCGACCTCGGTGTGCTGGCTATCGATGTAGGTGCCCTGGTAGATTCCAGGCAGGAAGCCGGACTGCCAGTTCTGCGACTCCTGGATCGGGTAGCCGCCCGGGCACATGACGATGAAGCCGGGCAGGTTCTGGTTCAAGGTGCCCAGCCCGTAGGTCAGCCAGGAGCCCATGCTCGGGCGGACCATGCGCGCCTCGCCGCAGTTCATCAGCAGCAGCGACGGCTCGTGGTTGGGGACGTCGGCGTGCATCGAGCGGATGACGCACAGCTCGTCGGCGCTCTCGGCGACATGAGGGAAGAGGTCGCTGATCTCGATGCCGCTCTTGCCGTACTTCTGGAACTTGAACGGCGACGGGAAGGCGGCGCCGGTGGGGCGCTCGGTCTTGAGCGAGAGCGGCAGCATCTTGCCGGCGAACTCGCTGAGCTTCGGTTTGGGGTCGAAGCTGTCGACATGCGACGCACCGCCGTTCATGAACAGGTGGATGACGTGCTTGGCCTTGGCCGGCAGGGGGGGCAGCTTGGGCGCGAGCGAGCTGAGCGATGAACCTTCCGCGGCGCCGAGCATCCCGGAGGACCCGAGCAGATCGGTCAAGGCGAGCATGCCGAAGCCCATGCCGGCGCGTGCCAGCAGCTCGCGGCGGGTGCTGGGTGCGCGGTAGGGTGCTTTGAATGCGCTCATGGTCGTTCCTGGGATCGGCGTCGGTGGTCTGGGGGGGGGGTGGTCAATCGATGAAGGCGAACTCGTTGCTCATGATCAGGACCTGGGCGTACTTCTCCCACGGCGAGAGCGGCTTCTGGAGCTGGGGGGTGGTGCCGGAGAACTGCTTCGCGGCATCCCATTCCCCGGTCGCCCCGTCGATGGCATGCAGCACCGGTGCCCAGGAGAAGCTGTCGAAGCCGTCATTGGCGATGCAATCGACCACGAAGTCGACGGTATCTCCCCGCTTGACCGCCAGGCTCGCCACCTCGATGCGCACCTCGCCATCCTTGACCGTCCCTTCGCCGATGCGGCCGCCACGGCTGGCGATGATCACGCCGTGCACCCCGTCGCCCTCCTTGCTGTGTCGGCCGAGGGCGCCGCTGATGGAGATGGTGCCGTCGATCGGCGAGACCCAGCGCCTGATCGCCGCATGGGCGAGGTCAGGGCCGGGATGGCCGCCATTCTCGGTGAGGTTGACCCAGCCGGTGGCCTTGTCCGGCAGCTTATCGGCGAAACGCCAGCTATGCTCGGCGAAATGCGTCATCTTGACGAAGTCGGCGGTCTGGCCCTTGGCGGCGTCGACGCGGCCGTAGCCGTACTCCCAGGCCAGCGAGGGCGGGACCGGCGGTTGGGCCGGCATCCTGGCGCACAGCGCCAGGAAGTCCTCGCCCATGCGCACCTCATCGGCGGTCGCCGCACGCGCATAGACCTGGCGGTAGAGCCGCTGGATGCGTCCCGAGCTCGCATCCCCGGCATCCTCGCTGAGCTTGGCCAGGTCGCGCGCCTGCTCGACGACGAAGGGGCTGTTCATCAGGAACAGCGCCTGCTGGGGCACGCTGGTCTGGAAGCGCTGCGGGCTGTGCGCATCGGGGCTGGCGAAGTCGAAGGTGCGGTAGATGTTGGCGAGGTTCTGCCGGTCGATCAGGCCATAGATGGTGCGGCGCGTGGTATAGGGCTGGGTGGTGAGATCGATCGCCCGTCCGCCCAGGCGCTGGTCGAGATCGCCGCAGACCGCCAGCACGCCATCGCGCATGGCCTCGAAATCGAGGCGCTGGCGGTTGAAGTGCCACAGGCGCGCATTGTCGGGATCGATCTTGGCATCGATGGTCGGATTGTCGCAACCTTGCTGATAGACGGCGGTGAGCATGATCATGCGGTTGAGCTTCTTCAGCGACCAGCCATCCTCGATGAAGCGGTTCGCCATCCAGTCGAGCAGCTCGCGGTTGATCGGGGGATCGCTGCGCAGGCCGAAATCGCTCGGAGTCCTGACCAGCGGCGCGCCGAAATGGTGGGCCCAGACGCGGTTGACGAACACCCGCGCGGTCAGCGGATTGCTCTTGCTGGCGATCGCCTGGGCGAGCTCGAGCCTGCCGCTGCCATGGCTGAAGGGCTTGCGCTCGGGACCGCTGAGGATGGAGAGGAACTGGCGCGGCACCTCATCGCCCTGGTTGTTCTGGCTGCCGCGGATGAAGACATGGGGATTGTGGGGATTGGGGATGTCCTCGATCGCCATCGCCCGCGGGGGCGAGCCCGGATGGGTGGCGATCACCTCATCGACCTTCTTGTTCAGGTCGCGCAGCTTGCGGTGATCCTCGCCGTCGAACAGCACGCGTTCTGCATCCTGCAGCGGCACCACAGTCGGCGCATCGCCGCCCCGCAGCACCTGCCGCAGGGCCTCGGCCTGGGCGTCGGCATTGGCCTGGTCGCCATCGGCGGCAGCGAGCACCTTGCCGTAGCGCTCACCGACCGCTGCGAACGACGCCGGCGGCGCGCCGGCGAAGGCCTTGGCGATCAGCGGGTTGAGGGTCATGCCGGCCAGCTGGGCGGCGGCGGCTGGGGCCTTGGCGGCGAAATCGGCCTCCGTCAGCCGGCCATAGGCGATCCAGGGGGCGAACACCGCGTCGCCGTCGGCGGCCTTCCTGAGGCGTTCCTGCCAGCGCTTGATGAGATCGAGGCGCAGGTTGCGCTTCTGCGCCAGGGCGTCCTCGTCCCTGCCCTTGGCGTTGCCGACATCATGGGCGGCGATCAGGTATTGGGCGATCACCGCCGGCTCGCGCAGATGGGCGAGGATCTCGCCGTGCCTCTTGGCGATGAATGCATCCACCGCGGCATGCGCCTTGGCCAGTTCCTGCTCGAAGGCGAGGCTCTCCGGGGTCTTGTCCGCGGTGCCGATCAGGGGCAGGTCGTGGGGTTCGCGAGAATTGTCGAACACCCCGTAGAGGGAATAGTAGTCCTTGGTCGGGATGGGGTCGAACTTGTGGTCATGGCAGCGGGCGCAGCCGACCGTCAGGGCCATGGTGCCGCGGCACACCACGTCGATGCGGTCATCGATGATGTCCGGCTGCTGGTTGAGGAAGCGCCGACCGAGGGTGAGGAATCCGAGCGCTGCCAGCGACTGCTTGTCGTCCCCCATCGGCAGCTGATCGGCGGCGATCTGCTCGATCAGGAAGCGGTCGTAGGGCTTGTCCTCGTTGATCGCGCGCACCACCCAATCACGGTAGGTGTAGGCGAACGGGTAATGGCGGTCCTCCTCGAACACGTAGCCCTTGGTATCGGCGTAGCGGGCGACATCGAGCCAGTAGCGGCCCCAGCGCTCGCCATAGTGCGGCGAGGCGAGCAGGCGGTCGATGACCTTGGCGAAGGCGTCATCGGTGCGGTCGGCGAGGAAGGCATTGACCTCATCGATGGTGGGCGGGAGGCCAGTCAGATCGACGGTGGCGCGCCGCAGCAGCGTGCGGCGGTCGGCCGCCGGCGCGAGATGCAGGCTGAGCGGCTCGAGCTTGGCCCACACCAGGGCATCGATCGGGGTGCGCGCCTCGGCGGCATGCTGCACCACCGGGATGGGTTCTGGGCGCAGCGGCTGGAAGGACCAGTGGGTCTTGGCGGCCGCATCGATCGCGGCGCGTGCATTGGGCTTCGCCGCGGTCTTGGCGGGACGTGGATCAGGCGCGCCCATCTTCACCCAGGTCGCGAAGTCCTGCACCACCGAATCGGGCAGCTGCTGCTTGGGCGGCATCTGCATGTCTTCATTGCGGTAGCGGATCGCCTCGATGATGCGGCTCTTGTCGGGTGCGCCCGGCACCAGGGCAGGACCCGAATCGCCGCCTGAGATCATGCCATCGCGGCTGTCGAGGACGAGGTGGGCCTTGATCTTCTCACTCTCGCTGCTGTGGCATTTGTAGCACTTCTCGGCCAGCACCGGGCGGATCTTGGTCTCGAAGAACTCGATGCCCGCGCGATCAGCCACCACGTCAGCGCCTGCCAGACGGGCGAGGGAGGCTGCCAGCGCCAGGGCTGCCAACGGCAGGCGTACGCGCAGAGGACGAAGGGACTGGGCCATGATGGAGAGGGTACGGTCGACAGCTGTCGCCTGTTGACCGCCGATGGCTGAATAATGGTCGGGGCAGCAGCTTGTGACGGCTGGACCGCTGGTCCGGTTAGTCACCGCCATTCTCGCGGACCATGTCCCGGTAGCGTTGCTCGCCCTTGCTTCCTGCCTTCATGCCGTTCCACAGCACCGAGCCGTAATAGACGCATACCAGGATGAGCGCAGCCGCCACCATCAGCCACACCAACGCTTTGAGCAGGCGGTTGATGCCGCCGATGCGGCGGCGGGGGTCCTCCTTGAGGGCCTTCTTGATTCCCGCCACATGCGCGGGATCGAGGCGGCGATCATCCTGCCGATCGTCGCCTAAATCTCTTCTCATGATGCACTTGTAGCACGATTCCGGCAATTGCCAGATGTGCATGGTGACGCCTGCACCGGGACGGCTCGTCGGCCGCTGGGGATGCCACCTGGGAACGGGGAGCGGTGGGGCAGGGCGAGGGAGGGGGAGCGGATGATGCCCATCGGCGCATCGCCCGGAGCTGGCCGGCTCAACCGCTGACCACCATCCCCGACCCCGCCTGGCCGATGCGCGAGCGGGAGTCCAGGAGCTGCAAGGCGCTTCAGGGCTTGGGCTTGACGCTGGTGTAGTTCAGCGACTTGGCCGTCCCTCCTTTGGGCGTGAAGCTGATGCTGCCAGTGACGTTATCGCCGCTGATGGTGCCGTCGATCGTCATCACGCTGCCATCACTGCCGGTCTGGGTGGCGGTGAAGGTGATCGATTTTCCCTTCATCTTGAAGGTGTATGGCAGCTTGGAGTCGCCGAGCAGATTCTTGGCCGACAGATCCTTGGTGCTGAAGACCAGGCGATCCTTCTGATCCCCGCCTTCGGCGGTGATGGTGATATTGTAGGCCCGGCCGGAGAGGTCGGTCGGGTTGGCTGCCTGCACCGACATTCCGCACGCTGCGGCGATCAGCAGGATCAGCGAGGCGACGGAGATGGAGAGGGAGCGGGCGAGCGGCATGGAAGCCTTCCAGGCGCAGGGCGCCATCAGGGTTTGGCAGGAGGGGTGGCGCTCTTGGCCGGCGTGCGCGTGACCGCCAGGGTCACGGCCACGCCTTGGCTATAGCGGGCCGACACCTGGTCGCCGACCAGGAGATCATCGTAGGTGGCAGCCACCTTATCGATGGTGATCATGCTGGTCTTGTCGATGGTGATGACGGCGGTCTTGACCTTGGCGGGATCCGAGGAGACGGTCTTGACCACCACGCGGGAATTATCCCCGTCCAGGTGATCGATCACGCCGGCGAAGGTTGCCACCTTCGCATCGACGGCGAGCAGCTGCCCGCCAAGGCCAGTGATCAGGGCGACGACAAGAACGACGGCGATGCGCGGAAGTGAGAACATAAGACCTTGATGGGAAAGAACCTAATGGGGCGCTGGAGGCGCTGTTGCAATGCCATTGGCCGCCGCATTGGCAGCGGCATGGGTGGGATCGGGCTTCTTCGGGGTTGAACGCTTGACCAGGATCAGGCTGGCTACGGAGCCGGCCTCCTTGCTCACCCGCACATCGACATGCTCGCCCAGCTTGAGGTCGGTAGCGGCTGCCGGGGCGCCATTGATCAGCACGGTGGTGTTCGGTCCGATGGGGATGGAGGTCAGGCCGGTGGCATGGTCGGACACCGAGACGCTCGCCACCGGGCCGCTGGGGTTGAGTGATTTGAGCGCGCCCCGGACCGAGCGTTCATCGGTCAGCGTGCCTCCGACCATGGAGAAGACGCGCATCTCATCGGCGAGGATCACCTGGCGCTTGCCCTTGACCTCGACGTGGGCGCTGCCGGTATGGACGGTCACCGTCAGGACGCCGGTGCGATGTGCGGTGACCGGAGCGCCATGATCGCCGGGCTGGGCGGCGCCGGCGGAGGTGGCCGGCTCCTCGTTAAATGTGGCGGTGAAGGCGCCGTCCCTGCCGCTGCTGGTGATCGTGCCCAGGGAGGTCTCGACACGCAGCTCCTGGCCACCCTGGCCGACCTGGAAGTCGCCACTGCCGGCATCGAGCTGGACGACCGGGCTGGCGGCATGGCTTGCCGAGCGGATGCTGGCGGTGCTGGCGGGCGAGAATTCGGCCTGCGACCCCGAGCCCAGGCGGACCACTGCAGGAGCATCTCCTGCGACGGTGAAGTTGCTGCCATCCGGGATGTCGCGCACATTCGCGTTGCCGACGATGATGTCGCCTTGCAGCACCTGGTGCCGGATCGCCGGCCGGTTCGCCACCACCACCACCGCGGTGAGCATCACCGCCAGCGAAGCGGCGGTGGCGATGCTCCAGGGCGACAGCCAGAAGCGCCGCGGGCGCGCCAGCCGGGGTGCCGGCTTGACGCGGGCCTGCGTCGAGGCGGCGCGCACGCGCATGGCGGCGCGATCGCTGCTGACCAGCTCGCGCACGCGGGCGACGAAGCGCTCGCTGTCGCGGCCGCGGTGGAGCTCGGCGTGGATGCGGTTGACGAAATCGGCCCGTTCAGGCTGCAGCATGCGTGCCAGCAGGTCCTCCATCTCCAGCTGGTCGCGCAACCAGCGGCACAGGGCCGGGTCGCCCGCGAGCACCTGCAAGACCGCCGCGGCCTCCTCGGCGGTCATGTCGTTGCGATGGCTGAAGAAGGCGAGGAGTGCGTCGTTCATCGCGCCGTCCCCAGCTGTCCGAGCAGGCAGCGGCGCAGGGTTTCGCGCAGGCGCGAGAGCACCATATGGACGGCGCCGACGCTGCGGCCCTGGGACGCGGCAAGCTCCTCGGCGGTGCGGCCATCATGGTAGTAGCGCGTCAGCAGCTCGCGGTGCGGCAGGTTCAGCCGTTCAAGGCATTCATGCAGGGCGGCCAGCTTGGCCTCCTGGAGGTCGTTCTCGCCTGGCAGCTCGTCCTCGCTGGCGCTGCTGATGGTATCGCAGATGGCGACCAGGTGCTTGGCCTGCTTGGCGCGCCGGCGGAAGTATTCGTGGCAGCAATTGCGCGCCATGCCGCGCAGCCAGCGCAGGACTTCGACGTCCGCTGGCCGCCGCTCGGGGTGCTGGGCGTAATCGAGGTAGACTTCCTGGGCGACGTCATCGATCTCATCGCTGCGCACACCCATGCCGGCGATATGGGCGCGGATCAGCCCCTGGGTCTCGCGCAGGACGCGGTCGAAATCGTCCTCATGGCTGGAGGGAGTGCCCATCACCCTGCTATGCACTGCAGCGGCAGTGCGCTCACGTCCCGGCTGGCCGGGGGCCCCTCGGTGTGTCATTCACCCGACGGACCGGCGACCAGCCACGCAGACGCCAGCAGGGGCGATCGCGCATGGGCTGTCCGGTTCATCACCAGCGCGTCGGTCGAGAGGATGACCAGGTGCCCTATCGTATCGTGCCCGAGGTCGCCCGCGGCTGCTGCCAGGCCCGCCGGCTGCCCCTCCCGTCCGCTGGCAGAACCCTCGGTCCAGGAGTCGCCCATGCGCCCCACTAGCCGCCTCCACCGGTCCTCGGCCCCCAGCAGCTCGACCACCCGACTGGCGGCCGGCCGCCGACCACCCTCCGGGGCGCAATCGGCGGGGCGGCGGCCACCGCCCCGCTCAGCCTCCCCCATCCTCGGTGGCAGCCTGGTGATGGTGCTGGGCCTTGCCTGGGCCATCGGCCTGTCGCTCAGCGGCGGCGCCGGCGGTGCGCATGAGCACTCGCTCATCCAGCAGGTGCTGCCACGGCTGGTCGTCGCTGCCGGTGCGGGCCTGGCCATCTACGGCCTGGCCAGGATCAGCGGGTCGATCCGCTGAACGGCTCGCACCGCAGGGCCGGAGGCTAGGCCTTCACCGGGGGCTTGTCGTCCGGATCGCGGTAATCGGGGCCGCCGAGAATGCCCGATTGGCGGATCTGGTTGGTCAATTCCGTACGCACCATCTTGACCGCATCGATGAGCTCCGGCCCGTTGGTCGCCTGGCCGGTGCGGACCAGGTATTTGACGATCGCCTGGTAGGCATTGATCGCTGGTGGACTGAGCGCCATCTGCACATGCTGGGGCGGCAGCGCCTGCGGTAGGACCTGCAGCAGGAGGGCGACGAACTCCTGGCCGTTGAGGTCGGCGAGGGCCGCACGCACGGCGCGTGCGGCGAGCTGCTCGAGCAGGGGGCCCAGCTGACTGGCCATCTGCTGGACGGGCGCGGGCAGGGCATGGGCCTCGGGGCTGGCCGCGAAGGCTTTCCATTCAATAGGGAGGATCGACGGGGGAGGCCCCCCGTCCTGGTCCTCGGCGCTTGCGCCCGCTTCGGCTTCGGCGTCTTCAGGTCCCGGGTGGCCAGCTGCTGCGGGGGGGATCTGGGACGGACCAGAGGCGTGGCCAACCAGCGGCTTGGCCGACTGCTGGGGCGCAGCCTTGGCTCCGGGTGCCGGCGCTGGCTTGCCCGGTGCGGCGGCCGGTGCGGCGGCCGGTTCGGCGACGAGGGAGTCGGCGAACACCACCCGCCAGGGGGCGCTGAGGGCCTTGACCGCACTGCGGTCCTGGCCGCCATCCTCGACCGCCTTGCGCAGGCGCTGCAGTTCGAAGCGGTCGCAATAGCGGTCCTGCTCGATGACCCGCTGGATGAGCTCGGGCAGCTGCGGGCTGCCGAGCACGGACAGCACCCGGCAGACCTGCTCGCCGAGACCGCTGCCGCCGGCCTTGGCGCGGTCGATCTCCGCCTGCACGCGCTCGATCATCGACTGCGCGAGGGTCGCGCTGGCCAGTCCGCGCGCAGTCAGGACGGCGAGGGCATGATAGGCGTTGTCGCGGATATCGATGCTGCCGCCGGCGATGGCGGCCAGCAGCGCCGCTTCGGTGGTGGCGGCCTCTGCCGCGGTGGTGGGCACGGCGCCCAGCGCCCAGGCCACCGCGCGACCGGCGAGGCCGTCACGGGCGAGCAGGCCCAGCAGCACCGGGGTGGCGGCCTGGAGGTGGAGCGTACCGGCCAGGATGGCCAGAACCGCACCCTGGTCGGGGGAAGCAGGTGCGGGCAGGGCGGCGAGCAGGGCGGCCGGCTCGATCTGGACTGCGTCGATGGCGGCGGCAACCAGTTTGCCATCACGGACGAGATCAGCGGTATTCAGCATGGACGAACCTCGGCGTTGCAGGGTGCTCGATCGGGAGGCAGGCAGGAGTCGTGTGCGCAGCGGATGGCGCACGGCATCCCGCCCCCGGCCGGGCGGCCGGGCGGCGCAGGGGTGCCATGCGCTGAACCTCCGACCTGCCTGGGCGCTGGCTGCGGCATGGAGCGCGGGTCTCCCTGAAGGTGGTAACCGGCATCCTTATAGCCTCGGCCCCGGGCGGGGAAACCCGCAAGGCCGGCCCCCGGCGACGCGCTGACCCTAGCCGTGGGCGTGCCCGCACTCGGGTCCGTGCACATGGCCGGGCTCCCCGTGCGCTGGGATGGCGGCGGTCAGGCTGGTCGCACCGCCGAGCACCTGCTCGAGCAGCAATTCCAGCGCCTTGGCCTCGCGGATCTCCTGCATCACCTGGTTGAGCTGGCCGCTCTTGACCAGCTGGTCGGCAACCTCCTGGGGCTTGCGCCGGCTGCGCTGGGCGGCCATCTCGATCTGGCTCTCGACGTCTTCGCGCGTGACCTGCACCTGGAGCTGCTCGCCGATGGCATCGACCAGCAGATAGCGCTTGAGCATGCGTTGGGCATCGGCAGTGGAGGTGGAGCGCAGGGTGCTGATCTCCTCGGCGCTCTTCTTCTCCTGCTCGGCCTGGGCGATCTTGGGTTCGACCTGATCGCGCAGCACCCCCTCCAGCAGCGTTGGCGGGACCTCGACCGTGACCTGCGCGAGCAGGGCATCGGTGAGCTCGGTGATCTGCTTCTGGTGCAGTTCGAGCGCCTTCTGCTGCTCAAGCTGCTCCCGCAGCTTGGCCTTCAACTGCTCGAGGGTCTCGAGGCCGAGCCGCTTGGCGAGATCGTCATTGGCCACCGCTGCACGCTGGCGCTGCGCGCTCTGGATGGTCACCGTGATGTCGGCCTTCTTGCCGGCCGCCTCGGATGGGGTGAAGGAGGGGGGGAGGATCGACGCGAAGCGCAGCTCGTGGCCGATGATGCGGTCCTTGAACAGCGCGACCACCTCGTCCGGCAGCGTGCCGAGCAGGGCGTAGCCGCCGACCTGATGGTGGAAGTCATGGAGCTTGCGCACGTCCTTGCCCTCGACGCTGACGGTGCCGACCAGGGTCACGCTGTCATCCTTGATGATCGCCTCGCCGGCCTCCAGCACGCCCATGGTTCCGGCGCGGGTGCACAGGTTGCCGAGGGCGCTGTCGACGTCCTGGTCGCTGACCGCATCGCCGGACGTGGTCACTGACAGGCTCGATGGTGCGGGCAGGGTGATGGCCGGCTTGACTTCGAAGCTGCACACCAGGGTCAGCCCGCCTTCGCGCTCCACCTTTTCGTTGGTGATCGGTCCGATGGGGCGCAGGCGATGCTGCTGCAGTGCCTGCTTGAAGCCCTCATCGACCAGCTCCTCCTGGACCTTCTGGTCGGCGGCGGCTCCGAAGCGCTTCTCGACCAGTGCCTTGGGGGATTTGCCTGGCCGGAAGCCGTCCAGCCGGGACTGTCCGGCGACCTGCTTGAGCACCTGATCGCGCCGCGCCGCGACCTCGGAGGTGGTGAAGGTGACGGTGAGTTGTTTGCGCAGCAGTCCGGTGTCGGTGATGGTGGCGTGCATGATCAGGCTCGTACGGGGTGCTCTGCCTTCGTGACGCCGGAGCGGCGGACGGTGGGCAGGGGATTTCACAGGGGTCAGGCAGTGTGTTGGCTCTTGGGCCACGGGCAAAGGGTTCTTGCGTCCGGGTCGTCCGGCTTGGCCGACTCCCTCGACGGCGCCGGTCAGCCCAGGAATGCGCCGAGCAGCGAAGCGCTGTCGCCGGCCTCGACCATGCGCGTCACCAGGGCGGGGCGGTTGAGCCGTGCCGCCACGCTGGCCAGGATCTTCAGGTAGGCGGGGCGGTCATTGCTGGGGGCGGCGATCATGACGATCACCCGGACCGGCCGACCATCCTTGGCGGCGAACTCGATCCCCATGCGGCACAAGGCGATGCCGATGACGAAATTGGTGATGCTCGCGAGCTGGGCATGCGGCACGGCCACCCCGCCGCCGATGCCGGTGCTGGTGACGTCCTCGCGGTCGAAGATCGCCTGCATGAAGGCGCCGGTGCTGCCGACGTCGGGCACCTGGGCCATCACCTCGACCATGCGCAGCAGGGCTTCGCGCTTGCTCGGCATGCCGTCGAGGAACAGCACCCGCTGCGGATGGACGAAGGGTGCTAAGTCGGGGAAGGCACTGGCCACGCAGGCTAGCGCGCCTCAAATTCAGTCAGCAGGTCCACCAGCCCCTGGGCCATTTTGACTTGGTGCAGGAATTCGCAGAAGTGCTCCTTGCGGATCTGGCTGGCGAAGCTCTTCATCAGCTGGAGGTGCTGCTCCTTCTGGTCGGGCGGTGTCAGGAGCAGGAAGATGCTGTGCACCGGCTCGCCATCGAGGCTGTCGAAATCGATACCGTTCTCGCTCGTGCCATAGGCGCACACGATGTCCTTGACCAGGTTGGTCCGGCAGTGCGGTATGGCGATGCCATGGCCGATTCCGGTCGACCCGATGGCCTCGCGGTTCATCGCGCCCTCGACGATGACGTCGATGTTGTCGGAAGCGATCTTGCGTGCATCGGCCAGTGCCTTCACCAGGGCGGTGATCACCACGCGCTTGTCGGCGTCATTGGGCAGGTAGGTGAAAGCCTTGACGACGATCACCTGAGACATGCGAGGTACAGTCATGCATTCCTCACTGGCATCGTGCAGTCTGCCAGGTCTTTTTCGGCGGAATGGGCGGCAGCTTAGGATTGCCGGAAAGGGCAGTCAACACTCAGGGCGATTCTGACCGTTCAGCCGCAGCGGGCTTGCCGCTGGGAACATGTTGCGATTGAGGCGTCCAGCCGGTGATGGATGGCTTGGAACACAGGCCATCCTAGGGAAACAATCGGGGTTCCCCTATGGGAATTTTGCGCAAGGTTAGGCACAGCACACCTGGCGAAACGGGATCTGGTGACCGACACCCCGATAACTGCGGCAGACAATCCGCTGATCAAGCAGCTCGTCCGCCTCCACGATGGACGGCATCGGCGGGAGGAACGACGCTTCATCGCCGAAGGGCGGCGCACCATCCAGGCGTTCCTCGACGCCGGCTGGACGGCTGAACAGCTGCTCATCCGCGTGGGCGAGGAGCTCCCGCCAGGATGGCCGCAGGCGCGCGTCCGTCTCGTGGGCGAGCGGGTCGCTGCCAAGGTCAGCCAGACCACCACGCCTTCCGGCTATCTCGCGGTCTTTGCCATCCCCACGGCGCCGCCGCTGGCGCTTGCGGCTGGCGGCCTGGTGCTGGCGCAGATAGCCGATCCGGGCAATCTCGGCACGTTGATCCGCAGTGCGGCGGCCTTCGCGGTGCCGCAGATCGTGCTGCTGGGCGGTGCCGATCCCTATGCCTACAAAGCCGTCCAAGCCAGCGCCGGGGCCTTGGCGCGGATGGCGATCACCCAGCTGCCCGAGCACACCGGTCCCGAGGTCCTGGCGGGCGGCGCCGCCCTCTGCGCGCTGGTGGTCAGCGGCGGCAGCTCCCCCGGCCAGCTGCCACCCCGGGCGCGCTGGCTGGTGGTCGGATCGGAGGCCCATGGCCTGCGCGCCGACTGGCGAGCCGGCTGCAGCGAGCGCCTCACCCTGCCCATGCCCGGCAGGGTCGAGAGCCTGAACGCCGCCATCGCCGGTTCGATCGCCTGCTACCTGCTCGCCCAGCAGGGTCCCGAGCCCCGGCCGGCTGTGGGATAAACCGCCAGGTGACAAGCGCCAAATCCCCCTTCTCCTCTCCGTTGAGGCGCCAGGACTGCCGACATGCCCGCTCCAGCCAACCTGACTGAGACTCAGCGCGAGCGTCTGCTCGGACTCCTGGCGGAACGTGCCCGCCTGCTGGCTCCCAGCCAGGACCTGCTCGATCGCGCCCTGCGCCGCGCCCTGCCGCCCAACGGCTCGGTCGCGCCGGGCGATGAGGCCGTTTCGAGGTCCTCGCCCTCGGCCAGCCGCCGGGCAGTCGCCATCAAGACCCCGGTCCGGACCCCGGCCGACATCCCGAGCGTCTCCGCCGACCAGTCTGCACCCAGCACCGCCGTCGCCACCGTCATCGACCAGGCCCGGGTCGCACCGGCCGGTGCCGATGGCGCTGCCGGGCCAGTCGACCCAGCCACCTCCGCCGAGGCCCCGGCCGAGCCGGTCCACGATGAGCTGCCGATGCACGATCAGGTGCGCGAAGGCCAGCCACCCCTGTCCCATGACGGCGGGACAGCGGTCATCCCGGCGGTCGACAGCAGCCCCGGAGCCGAGCCGAGCGGACCGTCGGTGCTGGTGCCGGAGGGGCCGAGCGCCGAGACCGCGAGCGCGCAGACCGTGCTCTCCCACCATGGTGAGGGTGAGACGGCCCAGGTCCAGGCGGTCGGCACCGGGCGCTTCGTGCTGCTCAAGCCAGGGCGTATCATCGCCGGCTACCGCATCGAGGGCCTGCTCGGCCTCGGCGGCATGGGCCAGGTCTACCGTGCGACCCAGCTGAGCATGAACCGCGGGGTGGCCTACAAGGTGCTGTCGCCCAAGCTCGCCGGCAACCCGCGCTTCCGCGAGCGCTTCCTGCGCGAAGCGCGCGCCGCCGGCCGCCTGCATCATCCCAACCTCATCGCCGTCCATGATGTGGGCGAGGCCGATGGGATGATGTACTTCAGCATGGAACTGGTCAAAGGGGCGAGTCTCGCGTCGGTGCTCAAGCAGCACGGGAAGTCGCCCGAATCGCGCGCCTTGGAGATCGTGCGCCAGGTGCTCGAGGCGCTGCGCATCGCCCATGCGGCCGGCATCGTCCATCGCGACATCAAGCCGGACAACCTCATGATCACCGCCCAGGGCATGGTCAAGGTCGCCGATCTCGGCCTGTCGCTGAGCGATGAGAACGATGAGGATGCCTACACCACCCAGGCCGGCACCCTGATGGGCACGCCCAACTACATGGCACCGGAGCAGGGCCGGGATGCCCACAAGGTCGACCTGCGGGCCGATCTCTATGCCGTGGGTGCGACGCTCTACCACCTGGTATGCGGTGTGGTGCCCTTCCCGGGCGAGACCCCGATGGAGGTGGTGATCAAGGCCTCGTCGCAGCCGCTCAAGTTCCCCGAGCCGGGACCCAGCCCGGGGATGCGCGCGCTGATCGCCACGCTCATGGCCAAGCGTCCTGAGGACCGGCCGCAAAGCGCCGATGCAGCGCTCGAGCTGATCGCCAAGCTGCGGCGCAGCAAGGTCACCGCCAATCCCGAGCAGCATCCCGATGCCACCAATGCCATCGCCCGCGCGCGCGCGCGCCGCTGGCGCCGCAGCCTCAGGCGGGCGCTATGGGGCACCGCCGTGGCTATCGGCGTGGTGGTGATCGCCGCCTTCATCGCCCTGATGCTGTCGCGCTCGCAATGGGGCATCCGGCAGCGCGAGATCGAGAGCCTGACCGCCGACCATCGCTTCCATGAGGCGGTGACCGCCCTGGATGCCTTCCAGCCCGGGTTGTTCGGTGCGCGCAAGGTCGACATCGACCCTCTGCGCGCCGAGGTCGAGAAGGCTTGGGATGCCTGGGCGGTGCCGCTGGCGGCGCCGGTCTTCGACGATTTCCACAAGCTCCTGACGCAGAAGAAGGTCGCAGCCGCCTACGAGGCGCTGAGCAAGAACCTCAAGGAGGAATGGCGCAGCCCGGCGGTGCGCCACGACCAGGAGGAGTGCGAACGGCAATTCGAGGAGGCGATGTCGACGGTCGAACGCCTGGATACCGCGCGGGCGCGTGAGCTGCCGCCGGAGATCCTCAAGCGCATCGCCGAGATCTGGAGCGGCTTCACCATCACCCCGCCCGCCTCGCTCGAGGTGCATGAGGGCCTGGCGCGCTTCACCGGCACCGGCACCGCGGTCGGCGGCTCGGTGTTCGCGCCCATGGGCGGCTTGGCCGGCCGGCAGCACCGCCCGACCCTGGTGGTGAACGCGCGCATCGTCAGCCCGGCCGCCGCGGACGACAGCGATGCCTGGTCGCTGGTGGTCTCGGCGACCCGCACGCTGAGCGTGAGCCGGCAGGGGCTGGTGCTGCATGAGACCGGCAAGCCCGACCGGCAGCTCGTCACGGTGATGGCCGGCTGGGTCAGCTTCCGGCTGCGGCGCACCGCCAACGACCTGGAGGTGCGCATCGGTCCCAGCGAGTCGGCCGAGTGGATCGCCCTGGGGGCCGGGGCGACCGGGCAGCTGAGCCTGCGTTGGCACCTCGCCGACGCCCATGCCGCCGAGGTGCGCATGCGGCCGCAGCTCGCCAGGGCCAGCGAATAGCAGGCTTTTGCCCGCGAACCGTCCATCGGCCTACATGCGTTCGGGATGCTCGAGCAGTTCGGCGACACGCATCAGCAGGCGCGCGGCCGCGCCGCCATCGGCGATGCGATGATCGAAGGTCAGGGTCAGCTCGGCTTCGCGCGTGCGGTCCCAGATCTTGGCTGCCGGGTTCCAGTCCGGCACATAGCGCACCGCGCCGATGCCGAGGATCATGCTCTGGCCCGGCTGCGGGATGGCGGTCGCCCAGGCCAGCCCGAAGGTGCCGTAGTTGGTCACCGTCGAGACCGCTTCGCCGAGATCGGCGGCGCGCCCCTTACGTGCGCTCTCGACCGCATTCTCGACCGCCGCGGTGAGGCTCGAGAGATCCAGGCTGTCGACCTTGCGGATCACCGGCGTCAGCACCCCGTCATCGACCTCGACTGCGACCGCGAGATCCATCGACGAGGGCCGGTTGATGCGGCTGCCGACGATGCGGCGGGCCATGCGGTCATCATCCTTGAAGGCCAGCGCCAGCGCCCGCAGGCAGTACACCGTCGCGCTCGGTCGGCCGCTGATGGTGCGCCGATGGCTCACCAGGGGATCGATCCTGACCGGTCGGGCGACGGTGGCGAGCGGGCGCTCCCACGAGCGCAGCATGCTGGCGGCGACCGCCTGCCGCATCGGGCTCATCGGGCTGCCTTCGGCGAGATAGCGATCGATGTCCTCGGCGGTGACGCGCCCGCCCTCGCCGGTGCCGGTGATGGCGGCGAGGTCGGCCGGCAGCATGCCATGGGCATCCAGGCGGGTGCGCACCCGGGGGCTGTAGAAGCTCGCGCCTGGAGTGCGGCGGACGGCATGCCGCGGGGTGGCGGGACGGGGAACGGCGGGCAGCGCCGTGCCGCCGGCGGCGCGCGGGGCCTCCTGCGGGCTGGGCTCGGCCCCAGCCGCATCGTCGGCGACCTCCAGGTAGGCGAGCACCTCGCCGACCGAGACCTTGGTGCCCGGCGCGGCGCAGTGCTCGATCAGTAGACCGGCGCTGGGCGCGGCGACGGTCAGCACGCTCTTCTCGGTCTGGACCTCGACCAGCTCCTGCTCGGCGGCGATCGGGGACCCCGGCGCCACCAGCCAGGCCATCACCGTCGCCTCGGCGGCCGATTCGCCGAATTGGGGGAGCTTCACCGCGAGACGCATCAGAACCTCACAGTTTCCAGGACCGCATCGACGATATCCTCGGCGTGCGGTCGGTGGGCGGCATAGAGATCCGGCTGGACGGGAATCGGCGTATCCTGAGCGCAGATGCGCACCGGCGGCGCATCGAGCAGGTGGAAGGCCTCGGTGGCGATCTGCGCCAGGACTTCGGCGGCGATGCCGCCGAACGGCCACGCTTCGGTGGCCATCACCACCCGCCCGGTCTTGGCCACCGAATCGAGGATGGTCTGGGAGTCGAGCGGCCGGACGCAGCGCAGATCGACCACCTCGACCGCCACCCCGTGTTCATGCTCGAGCATGCCAGCCGCGCTCAGGCACTCGTGCAGCATGGCGCTGTAGCTGATCAGGGTGCAGTCGGAGCCAACGCGCCGAACCACCGCCGAACCGAGCGGTATATGCTCGGCATGGCGCGGATCGCCGGTCTCCTTGAGGTGCCGGTAGAGGTACTTGTGCTCGCAGAAGATCACCGGGTCGGCGCAGGCGATGGCGTCCTTGAGCATCCAGTAGGCATCGGCGACGGTGGCCGGGCTGACCACCACCAGGCCGGGATGGTGGCTGAGCCACGCTTCCGGCATCTGGCAGTGGAAGGGACCCGATCCGACCGTGCCGCCGACCGGCAGGCGCACCACTATCGGGCAGCTGCGTCCGGTGCGCCAGAAGGTGGTGGCGGCGTGGTTGACCAGCTGGTTGAAGCCCAGCGAGGCGAAATCGGCGAATTGGAATTCGATCACCGGACGCATGCCGTCCAGGGCCGCGCCGATGGCGATGCCGGCCATCGCATCTTCGCTGATGGGGGCATTGAGCACGCGCGTGGAGAAGCGCTCGCTCAGGCCCTTGGTGACCTTGAAGGCGCCGCCGAACTGCCCGGCGATATCCTGGCCGTAGAGGAAGACGCGAGGGTCCTCATCCAGCGACTCCTCGAGCGCGAGGCGGATGGCCTCGAGATAGCTCATGGTCATGGGCCACCACCATGCGCCTGGGGGGACTGGTCGAGGGGGCCCGCCAGGTCGCGCACGCTGTAGGCGCACCAATCCTCCTCCTCGGGGTTGGGATCGGCCTCGGCTCGTGCCTGGTCCACCGCCGCAGCGGTCAATTGGCGCGCCTCCTCCCACATGCCCTCCAAGCCGGCGCGGTCGATCAGCCCCTGGGCGAGCAGGCGGTCCTGCGCCAGCTCGAGGCAGTCGCCGAAGCGCGCCTTGAGCTCAGGCGTGATGTAGGAAGCGTCGTCGTGGGTGCCGTGGCCCGACAGGCGCAGGAGGGTGGCGACCACCATCTGCGTGCCACCGCCCGAGCGGGCGCGCCGGATCGCCTCGCCGACCGCCGCCAGGCACTCCTCGGCATCGGTGCCATCGCAGGCGGTGCCGTGCACGCCGTAGCCGATGGCGCGATCAAGGAGGTCGGCGCAGGCGAACGAGCGGTCATTGAAGGTGCTGTAGGAGACCTGGTTGTTGGCTACCACCAGCACCAGCGGCAGGCGTTCCACCGCGGCGGCATTGAGGCCTTCGTGCAGCGCGCCGGTGGACATCCCGCCATCGCCGATCGAGGCCACGCCGACGCTGTCGGCGAGCGTGCCGCGCAGCCGGCGCGCGAGCAGGAAGCCCACCACCGGCGAGACCATCGCCCCCAGGTGGCTGATCATCGGCAGCATGCTCTGGCTGAGGTTGCCGCGGTGGACATTGCCATCGCGCCCGCGCATCGGTCCGGTGCGCTTCATCAGCTGGGTGCGGAAGACATCCACGATCGCTTCGCCGAAGCTCAACCGGCCGGCGAGGTCGCGGATGAGCGGGGCGAAGACATCGCCCTGCTCGGCGGGACCCGGGCGCCGGAGATTCATGCCGATGGCCGCCGCCAGCGCCTCCTGGCCGCGGCCGAGGAAGGCATTGCCGGTCATCTCCCCCGATTTGTAGAGCGCGAAGGTGCGCTCATCGACCACCCGTGCGAGGATCATCCAGCGCAGATGGCGCAGGCGCTCGGCATCGGAGGCCCAGCGGGCCTTGGCCTGCAGCAGTGCCAGCGCGTGGCGGATATCGAGGGGGTGCGCATTCATGGACGCCCCCATGTCAGGTAGCAGGCGCCCCAGGTCAATCCCCCGCCGAAGGCGACCAGCAGCACCCGGCTGCCGGCGCGCAGGCGGCCATCCGCGAGGGCATCACTGAGCGCCAGGGGAATGGTCCCGGCGGTGGTATTGGCGACCCGGTCGATATTGACGACCACCTTGCTCATCGGCAGGCCCAGACGTTCAGCGGTCGGTTCGATGATCCGCAGATTGGCCTGGTGGGGCACCAGCAGATCGACGTCGCTGCATCCCAAGTTCAAAGAAGAGAGCAGGTTGGAGCTCACTTCGGCCATCCGCCGGATGGCCTGGGTGAAGACCGCTCTGCCATTCTGCTTGAGGAAGTGCTGGCCCGCCGCCAGGGTCTCCTGGCTCGAGGGCATGGCCGATCCCGAGCAGGGGATGTTCAGGTCATCGCCGCCGGCGCCATCCGAATGCAGTTCGCAGCCGATGATGCCTGGACCGTCGATCGGGCCCGCCTCCAGCAGCACCGCCCCGCAGCCATCGCCGAAGAGGATGCAGGTGTTGCGGTCGCGGTAGTCGATGAGCGTCGACATCACATCGCCGCCGACCACCAGGATGCGCTTGGCGCGGCCCGCTTCGATGAAGGCGGAGGCGGTGGCCAGCGCGGTGACGAAGCCGTTGCAGGCATTGAGCAGGTCGAAGCCCCATGCCTTGGCCGCCTTGAGGCGGTGCTGCAGCAGGTTGGCGGTGGAGGGCATCACATAATCGCCTGAGATGGTGGCGACGATGATGCCATCGATAGCCTCGGCGGCGACACCGGCTCGTTCCAGGCACTGGATGCTCGCCGGCACGGCCAGCGACATCAGCCCCTGACCGGGTTCGGCGATACGACGTTCACGGATGCCGGTGCGCGTGACGATCCACTCGTCAGTGGTCTCGACCATGCGTTCCAGGTCGGCGTTGGTAAGACGCCGTTCTGGCAGCGCCGAGCCAACCGCCACTATCTGGGCACGGTACGGTGCCTTCATCCGCAGGGCCTCCTCGCCACGGTGGAGGGCCACCGAAGGGGCCGGAGTTTAGGTGGCCAGCTGGAATAGCAATGCGGCATGGCCGGGAACGCCTTGGACGGCGGCCGGGACCCAGGACACTGCATTGCGTCGTGGCTGCGCAGGCTTTCAATGGGGGCAATGACTCCCGCTGCCATCTCGGGCCGTTCCTCAGTGGCCTCGACGACTCCACCGCGCCGTTCCCGCCTCATCCCCATCCTCATCGTCCTGCTCCTGGCAGGGGTGGTCGCAGCCTATCTGCTGGCGCCCACCATCGGCTGCCTCATCCTCGGCGGCGACCTGCCGCAGCATGAGAAGTTCAACCGGGGCGACCTGGTCATCGCCGCGCTGAGCACCGGCAGCGACGGCACGTCGCCGAGCCCCCCGCCCGAGTTCCAGGTGCTCATCGATGGTGAGCGCGCCCGCTCGCTCGCCAGCCAGGCGCTGGGCTGGTGGCTGCCCCCGGGCCTGACGCGCACCGGCCAGCATGCCGAGGGCACCATCCTGCTCAGCGACCTGCGCGAGCGGCCCTTCACCTGGCAGGTGCTGGTGGGCGGCATCAGTCCGGCGCCGCTCGCCTGCCTCCAGGTGCTCGCTGCCGACCTCAACCGCTTCCTCAGCCTCAATGCGCAGAGCACCATCGAGATCTCCGACCATCAGGCGATCACCTGCACCTATGTCGTGGATGGCGGACGCATCGAGGACGATGACGCACCCAACCACCCCCGCTTGGAGCGCCGCAGCCGGGTGGTGGCCCATGGCAGCATCATCGTCGATGCGGGGAGCCTGCACCGCGTCCTGCCGGTGCGCAGCCTCTCCGGGCATGCCATCACGACCTTCACCGAATCGCCCGCCGGCCTGCACATCGCCATCGAGGTGGCCATCGAGGCCGCCGATGCGGACGTGCTCAGCTTCCCCCTGGTCGGCGACCTCCGTCCGCTGCTGCTCAAGCAGCTGGAGATCGCCGCCAATCGCGGCCTCAAGCAGGGCCTGGAGAAGGTCATCCTGCCCACGTGGTTCCCGACCGACCTGCATCTCGAGGTGCGCATCCTGGAGAATGGCGCTGGCACCCCGGCGCCCCGTCTGCCTGGCGAGCCGCTCTGAGCGCGCTGCCGGCAGGCTTGCAACCGCCGGCTTGGGCCAAGACTAGCGCCCCCCGGAGGCTGTCGCATGTCTGTCCGCGTCCGCATCGCACCCAGTCCCACCGGCGACCCGCATGTCGGGACCGCCTACATCGGGCTGATCAACTACTGCTTCGCCAAACGTAACGGCGGCGCCTTTGTGCTGCGCATCGAGGATACCGACCAGACGCGCTGCACGCCGGAATCGGCGCAAGCGATCTTCGACAGCATGAAGTGGCTGGGCCTGCGCTACGACGAGGGTCCGGATGTCGGCGGCCCGCACGGGCCGTATGTGCAGAGCGAACGGGTCAAGCTCGGCATCTACCGCACCTACGCCGACCGGCTGGTCGAGCAGGGCGATGCCTACTACTGCTTCTGCACCCCGGCAGAACTCGAGGCGATGAAGGCCAGGCAGCGCGCCGCCAACCAGCCGATCATGTACGACCGCCGGCATCGCGGCATCGAGCTCTCGGAGGCCAAGGCGCGCGCCGCAGCGGGCGAGCCGTATGTCATCCGCATGAAGGCGCCGTTGGAAGGCGAGTTCGTCTACAAGGACCGCCTGCGCAAGCAGGCGGTGGCCAAGCCGTGGAAGGACATCGACGACCAGGTGCTGCTGAAATCGGATGGCTGGCCGACCTACCACCTCGCCGCCGTGGTCGACGACCACCTGATGGGCATCACCCATGTCATCCGCGCGGAGGAGTGGCTCAACTCGCTGCCCAAGCACATCTGGCTGAACGAGCATCTCGGCTTCACCCCGCCCGAGTACGTGCACGTCGGCCTGCTGCGCAACGCCGACAAATCGAAGATCTCCAAGCGCAAGAACCCGACCTCGCTGCTGTGGTACCGCCGCCAGGGCTTCCTGCCCGAGGCGCTGCTCAACTTCCTCGCCCTGCTCGGCCATTCCTTCCCTGACGGCCGCGAGAAGTTCACCCTCGCCGAGCTGCAGGCGGTCTTCGAGCTCGACCGCATCAATGTCGCCGGTCCGGTGTTCGATCTGCAGAAGCTCCGGCATCTGCAGGGGCAGTACTTCCGCGAACTGGAGCCGGAGAAGATGCTCAGTGAGGTCCACCGCGCCGTGGATGCCCGCTTCAGCGCGCTGCTGCCGCTGTTCAAGGAGCGCATGACCTTCGGTGGCGACTTCATCTGGCAGGCCGAGCCGTTCTACGCCGACAGCGTCAGCCCGCATGCCGAGGACCTGGTGCCCAAGGGCCTCGACCGCCAGCACGCGCGCCTGCTGCTCGAGCAGGTGCAGCTGACGCTCAAGAACTACGCCGCCCTTGAGCAGGCGGTCTGGGATGCGCCGCATCTCGACGGCGTGGTGCGCACCCTGATCGAGGAGCGCAGCGCCATCGTCGAGGGCGACAGCCCGGAGAAGCAGGCGCTGGCCAAGCTGTGGCAGCCCAAGACGCTGTTCATGGTCCTGCGCGTCGCCCTCACCGGCAAGCGCGAGAGCCCGCCGCTGTTCGACACCATCGCCCAGCTGGGCTCGGGCAAGACCATCGAGCGCCTGGGCGTGGCGCAGCAGAAGCTGCGCTAGCGGGCGCTTGCGCTAGCGGCGAAGAGCGCTCACGGCCAGGATCATTCGCGCAGGCGGGTGAGGAACTCGTCGAGGGTGATCTCGTGGCTGCCCGGTGACGGGGTGAAGTGCATGCGCTCCTCGCCGATCGCCGGGAGCGCGTCGAGGGTGCGCAGGCGCACGGTGTACTCGCTCGCATCGCCGGGGACGGTGAGGCGCAGCTTGGTGGCGCGGGTCAGCTGGTGGAAATGCTCGAAGCGGCCGTAGTCGAGGCGCAGCGCCTCGGTCCCCGGCGCATCGAAGACGCGCTTGGAGAGCGGATTGCCGTCGGGGCCGATGGTCAGCTCGGTCTGGAGTCCGGTGATGGGGTCCTTGGCGGCGATGGCGCGTGCGCCCGCCGGCGTACCGGGTGCGGGCGGGGCCGAGCGGTAGGGGCCCTGCTGCGGCACCGCGCCATGCTTGGCCTCGCCGACCAGGAGCGCCAGGTACACCAGGAAGGGCGGGCCGGTCGGACGGCCGTGCGCGTCGAGCACGCTGATGTCGCTGAGGTGGCCGCGCACCACCTCGTGAGTGCGCACCAGCTCGACCACGAAGCTGCCATCGCGTTCGACCAGCGCCTCGAGGAAATCGAAGTCGAGCTTGCTGGCGCGCAGGCGGATGCGGCCGTCCGCGGGGCACCACAGCGAGAGCTGGAAGAGCAGCGCATCGCCGTTCGGCGGCTTGGCGCGCACCAGCAGATCGGCGGCTATGGTGCCGGCATCGCCGCTGGCGGCGTTCAGCTCATCGGCCGCCGCCGCTGGCGAGCTGGCCGCCGGAGCTGCCGGCGCCGGCGCCGGCGCGCCGCTTTCGGCCTGGGGCGCGGGCGCAGGGGGGGGGGTGCGGTCGAAGCAGCCGCATAGCCCAACCAGGGCAGCGCAGATGATGATGAGGGCGCGGGCGACGTGCATGGGGGTCCGGCTCAGGCCGGCTCGGCGACGAGGTCGTAGCCGCTGGTGCCGGTGATGCGCACCTCCGCCCAGCCGCCCACCGCCAGGCCGTCGGCATGCAGCAGCGTGCAGCCATCGACCTCGTGGGCCTGACCGCTATGGCGGCAGGTATAGGCGCCGAAGTCGCGCTGGGCGTCGATGAGCACGGTCAGCGTGCGGCCGACCCAGCGCTTCTGGCGGGCGCGATGCAGGCGCTTCTGCTGGGTCATGAAGGCATGATGGCGGGCGCTGATGGTCGGGCCATCGATCTTGCCCTTCATGCGCTCGGCGGTGGTGCCGTCCTCATCGCTGTAGGGGAAGCAGCCGACCGAGTCGAAGCGCTGGACGCGGGCGAACGCCATCAGCTCCTCGAAATCCTCGTCGCGCTCGCCCGGGAAGCCGACGATGAAGGTGGTGCGCAGGACCACCTCCGGCATCGCCGTGCGGATGGCGTCCAGGCGCTCGCTGATGCGTGCGCGCGTGGTGCGGCGGCCCATCGTCGCCAGGGTGCGGTCGGAGGCATGCTGGATGGGCATGTCGACGTACTTCACCACATTGTCGCACTCGCGCATCGCCGCGATCAGCTCATCGGTGAAGTCGTTGGGGTAGCAGTAGTGCAGGCGGATCCACGATGTCGGCGCGGCGGCGGCGATCGCGCGTACCAGGTCGCTCAGCCGGCGTTCGCCGTAGAGGTCCTGGCCGTAGTAGTCGAGGTGCTGCGAGATCAGGTTGATCTCCTTGACCCCGCGTGCATGCAGGACCTCGGCCTGGGCGACCAGGGCGGCGAATTCGCGCGAGCGGTGCTTGCCGCGGAACAGCGGTATGGCGCAGAAGTTGCAGGTATTGTCGCAGCCTTCGGCGATCTTCAGGTAGGCGAAGTGCGGCGGGGTGAGCTGGCTGCGCTGGTCATGGCGCAGGCGGTGCTCGGGGATGTCCGGGAAGTGGCTGCGCACCACCGCCGGGAAGCGGTCGTAATCCTTGAAGGTGACCCACTGGTCGACCTCCGGCATGTCCCGGCTCAGCTCGGCGAGGTAGCGCTCGGTCAGGCAGCCGGCGACGAACAGCTTGGCGCCAGCCTTGCGCCCCTCGGCCGCCTCCAGGATGTGGCCGATGGATTCAGCCTTGGCGCTCTCGATGAAGCTGCAGGTGTTGATCAGGACGAGGTCGGCCTCGCCGAGCTGGTCGGTCAGGCGGAAGTCGACCGAACGCAGGGCGGTGACCAGATCCTCGCTGTCGGCGAGGTTCTTCGAGCAGCCGAGGCTGATCAATGCGGCAGAGCGGGCAGGCATGGGGCGCGGATTAACCAAGGGCAGCGGCAAAAGTCCACTGCTGGCTGCGGCTGCTGCTACGCGGCGGCTGCCGCCAGGTGCGGCTCCGACCAGGGTCGGGGAATGGAATTGCGACATAACGCAGCTTGACGGTCGGAGCCGCTCCAGCTCTACTCCGCGGCCGAGGAGCTCGTCTGTGGTCAAAAAGGAGGTGCCAGGGCTGATCGTGCGCATGGCCACTGCAGATGATGCCGCGGTCCTCAACGACATGATCGCCGCGTTCGCAGCGTTCGAGCGCCTACCTAACCATTCCACCGTCGAGACGTTGCGTCACGAACTGGGCCGTCCCGACCGGGTCATCGAGACCGCCATCGCCTTCCTCGACGGGGTGCCGGTGGGGATGTCGGTCTTCTTCCAGACCTATTCGACCTTCGCCGCGCGCCGCGGCATGTACCTGGAGGACATCTACGTCAAGGAGGAGTACCGCAATCGCGGGATCGCGACCGCGGTCCTCAAGTTCATCGCACGTACTGCGGTGGAAAGGGATTACGCCCGCGTCGAGTTCACCGTCCTGCTGTGGAATACGGTCGCCATCGAGTTCTTCGAGACTCTCGGCGCCACCCCCACCAGCGCCTGGACGACCTACCGGCTCTCGGGAGAATGGCTGCAGCGGCTGGCGACCACCGAGTAGCGCGGCACGCTGCCAGCTCCGGAGGCCGATCCCATGCGCAGCAGTCAGGGGACTGTGACCATTGACCTTGCGCGCATCCGCGCAAACGCGCGTGCGATTTGTGCGCAGACCGGTGTTGGGCTGATCGCGGTCATCAAGGCCGACGCCTATGGACTGGGTGCCGGTGAGGTCGCCGCGGCGCTCGCCCCGGTCGCCGCTGGCCTGGCGACCTTCAGCTTGGAGGAGGTCCGTGCCGGCGAGCTGTGGCAGGCGAGCGGCCTGACCACCCTGACGCTCGGGCCCCCGGATGGCCTCCCCGCCGCGTACCGGCGGGCGCACGCGCGTCCAGCGGTCTCCAGCATCGGCCAGGCGCGCCGCTATCGCAGCTGCCGCCCGGTGGTCTGCGTCGATACCGGCATGCGCCGCTTCGCCTGCCCCCTCGATGCGGTGTCCCGGGTGGTCGCGGCTGGCGGGAGCACCGAGGTCTTCACCCATGCCGTGACCGTCGCCCAGGCGCGCCGCCTGCTGACGGCCACCCGCACCCTGCCGGTGCGCCGCCATGCCGCCGCCTCGTCGCTGGTCGGCAGCCCGGCGGCGCACCTGGATGCCGTGCGGCCCGGGCTGCTGCTCTACCAGGACGCGGTGCGGGTATCCGCACCCCTGGCGGCGGTGATGAGCAGCCACGGCCCGATCGGCTACAGCGCCTTCCGCTCGGCCCGCCATGGCGTGATCCTGATGGGCTATGCCCATGGCCTGCGCCTGGGCTGGTGCCTGGTCAATGGCCAGCGCCGGCGCATCCGCGAGGTCGGCATGCAGACCAGCTACGTCGATGCCGGCGAGCGGGATGCCGTCGGCGATGAGGTGGTGCTGCTGGGCGGTGGCCTGGCCCTGGATGAGGTCGCCGCCTCGTGGTCGGCGCGTCCGCATGAGGTCCTCACCACCCTGTGCGGCGCGGGGCAGCGCCGCTACCTGCATCGACCCCGAGCATCAGGACGGAGAGCGCCATGACCCTGGACTACGACCCTGCGCATGCGATCGCCCACCTGAGCGCGGCCGATCGCCGCTGGGCCCAGCTGATCGGCCGCGCCGGCGACTTCGGCCTCGAGATCCAGGCGATGCACAACCCCTACCAGTCATTGCTGCGCACGATCGTCTACCAGCAGCTCTCGGGCAAGGCGGCCGGCACCATCTTCGCCCGCGTCCAGGCGCTCTTCCCGCGCCGCCATCCGCGCCCCGAGCTGCTGCTGGAGCTGGATGATGCCCCACTGCGGGCTGCGGGATTGTCGCGCAACAAGCTGCTGGCGGTCAAGGACCTGAGCCGCAAGGCCCTGGACGGCACGCTGCCGACATTGGCCCGGCTGCGTGCCCTGGATGATGACGCGATCATCGAGCGCCTGACCAGCATCCGCGGCATCGGACGCTGGACGGTCGAGATGATGCTGATGTTCCGCCTAGGGCGCAGCGATGTCCTGCCGGCCACCGATCTCGGCATCCGCAAGGGCTTCCAGCTGACCTTCTGCCCGCGCGCTCCGGCGCTGCCTGCCCCACGCGCGATCTTGGAGCTGGGCGAGCGGTGGCGGCCGTACCGCTCGCTGGCGAGCTGGTATCTCTATCGGGCGGTCGATCTGGAGAAGGCCGCTCGTACGAAATCGAAGGGCAAGTGATCTAGGGACTTAGAAAACCGGGTATCGGTAAGACGGACCGGAAATGGCGTATCGGTAAGACGGGCTGGGGGAACGGTACGACGGCTAAGTCAGCAGCGGATGGGTCGTGTTGTGCTGTTCCGATTTCCCCTATAGTAAGATTCAGACCTCCTGACCCGCTCAGTGGGATGCCTCAGCCCAATCGAGCGGAATCAGCGATCGGCATGCGGCTAAAATTGCTGACCGCATAGGTTTAGCGGTCTACCGGCGGTCGGATGCACGGGATTT